>Ga0302231_10000067_pt1 | contig 88356 bp, 80 predicted proteins | sample II_Palsa_N2_2_FD_193522 | JGI IMG/M metagenome (GOLD analysis project Ga0302231, IMG submission 193522) | Peat permafrost microbial communities from Stordalen Mire near Abisko, Sweden - II_Palsa_N2_2 | ecosystem: Environmental > Terrestrial > Soil > Palsa > Peat permafrost | place: Sweden...
TTGCCCGCTCACCACGACGGTACGCCTGAGTATCATTTTGCCATTGGCGCCCAACACGAACAGCGTGGTGGTACCGGCTTTCTTGGCCAGCACAAATACCGTTTGCGGCGAGGGCACCTGCACATCGGCAATTTCCGGATCAGCAACAAACACCGAGGTGGCAGCCTCGGACAGGTGCAGTAACTCACCGGTGCTGGTATTGAGTGTCAAGGTGGCTGATTCCGGCTGAGTTACAGCGACAATCCGATTAGCTTTGAGCGCCGCCGCCGGGGCCGGCTGAGCCATTGCGCCAAGCAAGCCGACGATAATGGCACTCGAGGTCGCCGGGACGTTGACGCGGCACCAAGATGGCAGAAGCGCCGTGAGTTTTCCCATTCCCAACTTCCTCATTTTTCATCGCCCGGTTGATACATTCTGGTTGCTGCCAAGATCCTCAACGGCGATGCGCATTCGAGTTGCACCCACCATTGCAATCCATTTTTCAACTTTACTACTGGACGCCAGCGCTCTGGTTTGCCGGAGCCGCCGCACCCTGGCTTGGCAGCGGCGGCGGCAGCACCGCGCCACCGGTCGACGGGATCGCGCTACCGCCGCCGGATCCGTTTTCCGTCGACGGCGCGCTACCGGAGCCACGATAAATCATGATGCTTCTAGCCGCGATAGCCGGAGCGGGCGCAGGCGCAGCAAGTGCACGCGATACTTGATTCGAGTAAACCGGCGGTAAGGTGGGTTCCACCACGGCGGACGAGCCCTCTATTTGACTCCGGTCGCTTACTGCGAAGCTGCGCAAAGCTAGGGAAAGACTGCCAAGGCGGGACGCGACAGATACTACTTGAGCAGTTTGAGGCAGGACTTCGAGCGTAACTGTGCGCGCATGTTCGTTCGCTTCGGAATCACTCTTGGGACGCTGATATTCGGACCCGACGGCCAGCACACGCACGCGACTCACGACAGTCTCTGAAGAGTAGGTATGCCCGGCCGTGTTGCCTCCCACACTGTCGATTTGTTGCGTCAGCAATAAATCGACAAAGTCGCCCGGCTGTATCAAGCCTGCATTACCTGACACATCGTCAATCCCGACCGATACCGCTCGCATGCCAGGCTTCAAAGCGGCGGCAAGAAATCCGGGAGAAGAAGGCGAAAGCGTATCGCTCGACACAATAATCGCGTTTGCCGTGACCGCATGACGTAATACGCTGCCCTTGAAATCCGTGCCACTGGCAGGTGTATCGATCAGCGCACCGCTGGGAACACTGTCGTGAGGCACGGCTTTCCAGCTTAAATCGGTTTCTCTCAGCAACAAACCTTGCGGGAGATCTGCTGCGGCAACGCGCACCCTATCGGTGACTATCTGGGCGGCCTGCGCCGGCTTAGTGGCATTGCTGTAAAGAACCTTGAACACAACAGCGCCAATCGCCGCAATAAAGACAATCAGGAGGACCCGCAGCACATTCGACATGGCGACACAAAAGTCCGGTTAACTCAAAAATAAAATAAATGGGCGACAGGCGCAATCACCGCCCAGATCCCGCCACAGCACAGCGCGACACCGTAAGGAACGCCACGCGCCAACTCAAATGCCTGCAAGCCACCGCACTTCGACCGGCGCGCGATGTTGGTAACCCAAGGCAGTGCTAGCATCACGAGCGCTAAAATAAGGCCCGCGCACGAAACGATACAAAATACTGACCAACTGGCAGCCGGCCCGGCCCATAAAAACACAGCGCCGGCGAGCTTTACGTCGCCGCCACCCATCCAGCCGGCGCGAAGCATCACGGCAGCCGCGACAAAAGCGACAACACCGACTAGCATGTGCTTAGCGACATCTGCCCATAGGACATGCTGTACTGCCGCACCCACAAAGTAGAGGCCGACGACCAAGCCGACCAAAGCATTCGGCAAGCGTCTATGGCGCAAGTCCGTCCAACTCAACACAACCATAACCACCGCGGTGGCGAGTTTTATGAGTGGCAAATTAATAAATAAAATTGACTATCCGGTCGTCTACATGAGCTTGTAAAGTGGCACCGGCGATGCGGATATATAATCCGGCCCCACTTTATCAAGTCAAATTCATCGTTAGACAGCGGTCGAAATCTTGGTTGCTATCGTGGTGAAGGCGGTGGTTATTGTAGTACTCAGAGTCGTCCCGGCAGCAATCACTGCAACCACAATAACCCCCGCCAGAATTGCATATTCCAGAGCCGTAACACCACGCTCATCGCGCCGCAGGGAGATAAGAAATTTGCGCATAATGCACCTCGCTTTAGTCAAAGAAATCATTGTCCCAAAAGAAGGACGTTGCGGAATACTGCCAGACACGCTCATTATAGTGACTGCCGCTACAAAGTTAATATAAAAAAATTTACTGTTTTAACAAACCCACAAAAATCGCCTCTTGACAAAGTCATTTTTTACGGATCCATGCCTAGACCCGAACCCAAAGCAGCACGGGCAAGTCGCTGCGCCATCATAGCTAACCGCATGCTGGATGGGGTTTGGCAGCACACCGCCTAGTCGGAAAACATTCCTGTTAGACGGTAAAATTGACCGCATCGAGATCTTTGTCGGCTCAAAAAATTGTCATATAAACCGCCTCATCTGCATCCGCCGGAATGGTTCGGACGTATACCGCGCGCTGTCAGCAGTAATACTTAGAGTAAAACGCGACTGATGCCATCAGTTCAAATTCCCACATGCGGCTCTACATTTATTTCGAGATATAAATTACCGTCTAGTATATCGTCACAATCAGATCAAATGATAATTAACGAATTTCTTATTTTAATTTTTAATTATCCATTTAAAATTTAATTTTCAATTACTCATCGAATGGACTGTATATTTTTTATATAAACAATTCATAACATATATTTTTTATATAAATTTGTCAATTACATGTATATTTTAATAAAATTAAATACCAACGAATAATTCAATTTTGGAGAGAAATCATCTCGAAATTAGACCAATAAAACACCACATGATCAGGCGCAGTTTTTACCACACAAGGAGATTGACAGAATCCCCAACAAATATCGTCACAAAAATAATATAAGTCATTGAATTTAAAGTATATTTAAACATATAAAACGAACTGCAGCCCAAGTACAATAAGATCACCGCAGACCAATTGAGCTACACCGATTTTTAGATGCAGATAGATAACTAAAATCGTGCAAGCCCCCACCATATAGCGATGACATTCGAATATCGACGGCATGCAAACACACCAGAGCGCAATACTTTTATATTAATACCGCTGCCGTAGGCGCTAGCAGATGTGGCAAACCTCTTTTTCCTGTTTTGTTAGGACGTCGTGTGCCGATAAACGGACCGGTATAGAAGGAAAATAACGTCATTTATATGCGATCACGCACCTTCTCCGACTCAACGAATTATGTTGAACAGCCTGCAACGTTATCGAGGGTATGGGGTGCATCACAGCGCCGAATGTATGGTTTGTAATAAACATCAGCACGTAGAGACAGCACCGCTCACCCCGCCACCTCCCGCACCGACAACCTCGCCTTAACAAACCCAATATGCTCCCGCAACACATAAAATTGGTCGACAAACGCCAGCGGCATTTTCATATGGTTGACCGACTCTTCGATCTCGTCGAGTCGCTTTAACATCTCGGCCCGCTCGGTTTCGCTGGTCGGCTCTTCAAACATGCCGCGTTCCAGCGTAATCAACGCACCATACCAGCGATAGATACGCGATTTGATGCGCCAGCGGTATAGCGCCGGCACCACTCGCATGCCAGGGATCAGCAGCACGATTACCGGCAACAAGATCACCAGCAGGCGATCCGCCAGGCTGGCCAACCAGAACGGCAGGGTACGGTACAAAAAGCTTTTGCCGGAGGTGTAATAGCGTTCGGCATCGTCGCTGATGCGGAATTCATGCGGTAGCGGCGCGGGAAACTGACCCGCTTGCTGCAATACCGTGGCACCGCCGTTGACTTGCCGCGCCGCATCGATCAAGAGATCGGACAAGGCGGGATGCAAATCGTCGCGTGCGATCAGCTCTGCCGTGGGCGCGACCAAATGCAGATCGACGGATGGGATATTGTTGGCGAAATCAAGTACGCCCATGGGCAGGACTATCGCATTTAAATAGGGGTAGCGCCGCGAATACGCTTGCGCTTGCTTGAAATCCAGCGCGTTGACGCCGGCCGTGCGAGCCAAGCGAAACATGGTGGGCGGTGTCGCCGAGTCGCCCATCAGGAAAATCGCGTCCACCTGCCCGTCGGTGAGCGCCTGGGCGGCATCCTCGCCGCCGAGATCGAACATTTGCGTGCCGTCGCCCGCCTCGACCCCATTGGCTTTGAGCAAGGTCACCGCCAATAAACGTGTGCCGCTACCGACCGGTCCCACGGCAATCCGCTTACCCTTCAAATCCGAAAGCTGATCCAGCATTTTTGCGCTTTTGCAAAATACCACCAGCGGCACATAAGCCACGCTGCCCAGCGAAACCAGATGATCGATGTCGATGCCTTGCGACACGCCACCCTGGACGAAACCGACGTCGACATGCATCGCCGGGTTGCTTAATTTACGGAGATTGTCGAGTGAGCCGTCCGATTCGACGAGCTCCATTTTGACGCCGTTACGCGCCAGGATCTCGCGGTATTTCTCGGCTGTATTCCAGAACTGGCTACCGCGAGGCCCGGCGCTGAAGATAATGACGTCAGGCGGCGCTGGACGCACCACCCAAATTCCCAGACCCACAACCAGGGCACACAGCAAGATTATCGGACCTATGCTGAACGCCAGGTCGTGCCAGGAGATTGAGACGAAACGCGCACGAAAACGATGATGGGCGCCTTTACGCGGAGGGTCGGGCTGTTCTGTGGTCACTTGGGCGGGTTTATCCTGGGTGGGGTCATGCAACGCGTTTAACCTTTAATCCAATAACCTTGTCGATTGCAGAGACAGCCCCGGCGAACAGGCGCGCCGGGTGAACATGCTCTAACGACGCCCGCTGCGCCCCCAAACAAACCGTACCCACCGCTGCCAGCGACTCTGCGGCGGCGTCAACGAGTTGCGGGTCGCCTGTGCTTCCCGGTCGCGCGCCACGCTTTTTTGCACCTGTTCGTGAATCTGGCGCAAGGTCAGGCCGCCGGGGCCTTTCAGTTTGTCAGGATCGGAATCGTCGTGCATAAAAATCACCTGCGCCGGTTGAACTGGGTGGATCTGGGTTGCGGGTCGGAAGCGCCTGATGCTGGATTTACCTCGCTTGAGCCTGGATCAGGCGTACTCCCCACCCGGTCTGGACTGTTCCGTCACTTTTTTGCAATGGCGCGAGGGCCTGGAATAAGCGTTCGCGCAAACGCTCCTTGGCTGAGGCCGACAACAGGTCAATACTATAGGTCTCGGTGAGCGCATGCCACAATTCATGCGGCAACGGCTGCCACGCGACATCGATATCGGTGAATTGCACCTGCTCAAACTCCGGCGCCAACAGTTCAGTCCAACCAGCCTCGGTATGGGTCCTGCGGTCGCCAAACGACAACGATAAGGCATCTTCTTTTGCAATCGGGCGGAACACACTCTGGAAAATATCATTCACTTCCCCAAGCAAAAATGTGCGCCCGACAATCGCCGCGAGCGTCCCTTGGGGACGCAACACACGCCGGATTTCGCCGAGCACTTGTGCGATATCGTCCATCAGCATCAAGGCCATATGCGACAACACATAATCCACGCTGCCGGTTTCGATCGATAGCGCCTGGGCGCGCTCCTGCAGCAAGGTTACGTTGGGCGGCAGCACAGCCCTGGCGGCGTCCAGTTCACCCTGGCTCATATCCACGCCGATAAGCCGCAACGGCCGTTGACGGTCGCTCAAGAGCTTGAGCAAATGGCCGTCGCCGCAGGCGAGGTCCATTATTGTCACGGGTTCCGCCAAATCGGGAATGCACGCGGCCAGAGCTGCGTAAGAAGAAGTGTATTGGGTCGCAGCGGAACGTGCGCCAAGCGTCGCAAAAGCCGCGCTGGTGGCGCCGACCATGCGTTGATGAAAGTCTTGCAGATAAAGCTCGACCGCGGAAAAACTGCCCATGCCTCACTCCGGAATAAAATCTATCAAGCGTCGGGTTCACGCTCAAGGGTTAGATTTTAACCAGGGTCGGCAGCATCTCTACGATAAATTTTTCGGCTCTTGCGGTCGATCCCGCAGATATCGTTTTCTTATCCGCAGCCCTCAACAACCAGGCAGGAGTGAGGTAATCTCACGCCGCCTGTTGCGGCTGCTCGGCCTCTCGCACCGGGTGGATGTTCCGCTTGAACACTTTACCCAGGAACTTCTCAAATCGATCCACATAGATGAAAGCCACCGGCACAATCAGCAGGCTCAGGCAGGTCGAAGTCATCAATCCGCCAATCACCGCCACAGCCATCGGTTGACGGAAGCTGGCGCCGGCGCCGAAACCGAGCGCAATCGGCAACATGCCGGCAATCATGGCAACCGTGGTCATCACGATCGGACGGGCGCGCTTATGGCAGGCATCAAGCAAGGCATCGTATAGCGTCAAGCCCCGCTCTCGCCTGGCCACCGTGGCATATTCGACCAGCAGGATGGAGTTCTTGGTCACAATGCCCATCAACATAATCAAGCCGATCAAGGAAGGCACACTGAGTTCGCTCTTGGCTACCAGCAGAGCGATAAACGCGCCGCCCAGCGACAAGGGCAAGGCCGACAGGATAGTCACCGGTTGCAGAAAATCGCGGAACAATAAGACCAGCACGCAATACACGCAGAGCACACCGGTCAGCAGCGCCAGGCCAAAGCCGGTGGCCAACTCGTTGGCCGATTCCGCATCGCCCGCGGGGATCAGTGCCACATCCGACGGCAAATCGCGCAATGCCGGCAATGCTTTGGCCGCGTTCAATGCATCGCGCAAGTGCATGCCGTTGAGGTCGGCGCTGACCGTCACGTAACGGCGCCGGTCACTGCGATCGATTTCGGCAGGGCTGCTGCCGATGGAAATATCGGCGATGGACGACAAAGGCACGACACCATGCCGTGTCGGAATTCGCAGATTGGCCAGCGTGGACAAATCCTGGCGAGCGGCATCGGGCATGCTGACGTTGATATCGATCTGCCGATTGTCCAGATTGAGTTTGGCGAGATTGATGCCGAAATCGCCGCTGGTACTGACGCGCACCACCTCGCCGATATCTGCGCTGCTCACCCCTAATTCGCTGGCACGCTGGAAATTGGGGCGAACAATAATATCGGGGCGCTCAAAACTGGCGGTCGAGATAATGTTGGCCAGCGAGCCAACGCCGCGCAACTGGGTTTCCAGAGCTTGCGCGGATGCGTTGAGCGCGGCATCGTCGTCGCTGGCCAGCATCAGTTGCAATTGCTCGCCGGAACCGTCGGAGCCGACCGTAAACTGCGCCCCCGGAACCAACAACAGCGCATGGCGCATAGTGGCTTCCAGTTGAAGCTGTGTGGGACGCGTGCCGCGTGGCGCAAGTTCGACATCCATCGTGCCATTGCGCACATCGGCGACGGTCATCTGCGTGCCGTCGCCGAGCGAGGTGAACACATGCTGGACGCCCGGGATGCGTTGCAATGCGTGCCGCGCGGCTTCCGCCGCCGCTGCGGTGCTGGTCAGGGAACTGCCTGGCGGCAAGGAAATCGTCACACTGGTCCGGTCGTTGTCACCCACCGGTATCACCCCGCCCGGAATCAGCGGCACCAGCGCCAGCGAACCGATGAAGAACACGATGGCCACGACCAAGGTCTTGCGCCGATGATGCAGGCACCAGCGTACGGAGTGCAGATAACCACGCATCAACCAGCCGTCTTGTTGCACCTGATGGGGACGGATTTTGAGCATACTGGCGGCCATCATCGGCGTCAGGACCCGTGCCACCAGCAAGGACGCCAGCACCGCCAACACCGCGGTCCAGCCGAATTGTTTGAAGTACAGACCGACAAATCCGCTCATCAGGGAGGTCGGCAGAAACACCGCAACCAGGGTCATCGCGGTGGCGATCACCGGCAGAGCAATTTCAGTAACGGCCTCCTCGACTGCGCGCCGTCGCGACTTGCCCATCTGCAAATGGCGCTCGATATTCTCGATCTCGACGATGGCGTCATCGACCAGGATCCCTACCACCACCGCCAAGGCCAGCAAGGAGATGGTGTTCAAGGAAAAACCCAGCCACGCCATGGCGGCGAATACCGGCAAGATAGACAGCGGCAAGGCCGACGCGGCAATCAAGGTGGCACGCCAATCGCGCAGGAACCACCACACCACCAGCACCGCCAGGATGGCGCCTTCGTACAGCATGTGCATCGAGCCGGAATATTGATTTTGGGTATCGGTGACGGTGCCGCCGATCGGCAGGAAGGTTAAATCGGGATTGCGCGCCGTGATTTTATCCAATGCCGCCTGCACCCCGGCTGCCACCTTGAGTTCGTCATAGCCTTTGGCGCGCGATACGTTGAAACCCACCACCGGCGTGCCATCCAGCAGCGCGCTATGGGTCCGCGGCGCATAGGTGTCGCTGATGCCGGCGAACTGGTCGAAACGTACTTGGCGGCCATTGGCCAGAGTGATCGGGAAAGCCGCCAGATCCTGCGCCTGATGCAGGGTTGCGATGGTGCGCACCGACTGCTCGGCTGAGCCCAGTTGGGTCTGCCCGCCCGACGACTGTTGTTGCATATTGCGCAAGGCTTGCGACACCTGCACCGCGCTGATGCCAAGCGCCGCCATCTGTACCGGATCGACCTGCACCCGAATTTGGCGGTCTACCCCGCCGATGCGGCTAATACTGGCCACGCCGGGCACCGCCAGCAGTGTTTTGGCGAGCGTGTCGTCGACATACCAGGACAAGTCGACCTCATCGCGCTTGGCTGAAGCGACCGAAAAACGTTGTACCGGATCGTCGTCGGTAGCGCCGGTAACCACCGGTTCCTGCACGTCGGCGGGCAACTGCGGACGCACCCCGTCGACCGCATTCTTGGTCTGGATCAAGTCTTCCGAGCGATCGGTGCCGAGTTCAAAAATCACAAAGACATCGACCTGGCCGTCGGTAACCGTCGTATACACATGCTTGACGCCCTTCAAGGTGGCTACCGCGTTCTCCACCTTGCGCACTACTTCTGTTTCGAGCTGAGCCGGCGCGGCGCCGGGTTGCACCAGATTCACGTCGACCATCGGCAACTGGATATCCGGCCAGTCTTGTACCGGTAAGTGATGAAAGCCGAGCAGGCCGGCCAAGGTCAGCAGCACAAATAGCAGGATGGCTGGGATCGGATTGCGGATCGACCAAGTGGCGAAATTCACATCAGCCTCCCAACGTGTTACTGGTGCCGGCCGCGACCACACGCACCAAATTGCCGTCGTTCAGAAAACCCGCCCCCTGCACCACCACACGGCTGGCGGCAGTGACGCCATGCGTAATCTCAACCTGATCGCCCTGCCGCTGCCCCACCGTCACGGGAGTCAGGGTCACCTTGGACAGGTCTTGCTTATCTTGCAAGGCCAGTACGTAGCTATTGCCATCGCGGATCACCACACTGGCGGCGGGAATCACCCATGCCGCATTGTCGGCGATACTGATTTGACCATTGCCGTACATACCGGCACGTGCATTGCTGGTGCCGCTTAGATCGGCGTACACCATCCCAAGCCGCGAATTGACATCGAGCGAGGGGCTGATCTGGCGCACCCGAGCCTCCACCGCAGTGCCGTCGGGCAATACCAGATGAACGATTTGTCCCGGCTTGACCTGAGCCAGTTGTGCCGCGGTCAGCTCGCCGCGCCACTCCAGGCGATTCTGGCGGATCAGACGAAATAATTCCTGGCCCACCGACACCACCGCGCCCAGGGTCGCGTTGCGGGCACTGACGGTGCCGGAATCGGGCGCCAGCACATCGGTATCGCGCAACTGTAATTCCTTCACTGCCAGCGTCGCGCGCGCCGATTCGACTTGCGCCTTGGCGGTGTCCGCCTTGGTCACGTATTGCAGGACTTCTTGCCGGCTGATACCACCGCTATCGCCCAGGCTGAGAATTCGCTGCCGGTTAGCCTCGGCCTCGGCGGCAGTGGCCTGCGCCTCGGCCAAGGCGGCTTTCAGTTGCGCCGTCTCGGCCGCCAGTTGCTCGGAGTTGATGCGCGCCAACAGTTGCCCGCGCTGAACCTGGTCGCCCACATTGACCCGCACCTCGGTCAGACTGTAACCGCCCACTTGGGCACCGATGACGGCTTCCTGCCACGCGGCAATGGCGCCCCACGCGTTAACCGTGGTCGGCCAGGACAAGCGGCGCGGGGTGGTCGCCGTGACCGTCAGCGCCGGCTTGGGTGCCGCTGCGGCGACGGGTTTGGACGAGGCCCGGCTGACTAACGCATACGCGCCGCCCAAGCCCAGCACCACCACGCAGGCAACAGCCAGCCAGACAAAACGCTGCTTTGGATAAGTCATGATTGAGGAATTCCAGAGTGGGACGGGTCGAGCTTGGCGGCCAACAGACTCGGGCCATAGCCCGTCGCCTGAATCAGCGCCACCCAAGCCAGGCAGCGATCGCGCGTGGCAACAATCGCGCTTTCCTCTGACGCTTCGAACTGGCGTCGCGAGGTTTCCAGGTCGAAGCGGCTGATCGCCCCAACGCGCCAGCGCGCCTCATTGGCCCGCAGGGCAACAAGCGCCGCCTGCCGGGCTTGTTGCGTCGAGACCAGGCGCGCGTCGGCCGAAACCTGCTGGGCCAGTGCGTCCTGGACGTTTTGCACGGTGCTGCGCACCTTGGCATGTAAGTTGGCCTGGGCTTCGCGATAGCGGGCGCGCGCCGCATCAACCTTGCTGGAGCCGGCACCGCCATCGTAAAGAGTGCCGTTGAGCGCGGGTCCGACCGACCACACGATCAACTTGTAGGCAGTACCAAACACGCTCAGCCACTGCCCGCCTAGCGCCGCGTCCAGTTCCACTTTGGGCAAACGGTCGGCCTTGGTGACGGCGATATCCGCCCAAGCCGCTTCGACGTCGCGCTCGGCCGATACGATGGTCGGGTGGTATTCCAGCACTGCGGCCGGCAAGGCCAATTGCATGGGCGGCAGCGGGGGCATGCTGGAAGCGTCGGGCAAAGGTTGCGCAATCAGGTTTTGCACCGCGTCGATATCGCTACCCGCCAACGCCACCAACACATTGGAATAGCGCGCGCATTGCTCATTCTGACTGAGGCGATTGGTCACAGCCGTAGCCAGATTGCTGTCGGCTTCGGCTTCGTCGACCAGTGCCACATTGCCCACCGCCAGACGTTGGCGAATCAAGGTCAGTTCGGTTTGACGCGAGGCGATGTCGTCTTCGCGGACCTTGACGGAATACAGGCAGGCTCGCAAGTTCAGCACGCCGCCGGCCACCTGTGAAGCGACCGACAGGCGCGCCGCTTGCGCGTCGGCATCGCGCGCATCCAATTGTTTTTTGGCTTCCAGATTGGATTGCTTGATGCGCCCCCACAGGTCAAACTCCCAGGCAAAGTTCGGCCCACCCTGAGCGGAACCTTGCTGAATGCCCAGGGTGCTGCCGATACCGATATTGTTCAAGGCTTGCTGCCGGCTTTCCGAGGCGGATACGGTCACTAGCGGCACGCGTTGCCCAGCCTGCACGCCAAGCGCCGCACGGGCCTCGTCGACGCGCGCAGCAGCTTGTTCCAAAGTGGGGTTGTCTTGCAGCGCCGCGGCGATCAACGCGTCGATCGCCGGATCGCGCAATTGAGTCCACCATGCTTCGCCGGCGGCCAAAGCCGGCGGCGGCCCGGATGCGCTGCCGGGCACACCGGTCCATTGCGCCGGCGTCGCCGTTGCCGGCGCCTGGTAAGGCGGCTGCATGGCGCACGCCGCGAGCACCGTCATTGCAACCGAAAGAATCGGGACTCGGATTACTTTTGTATATGACATCATGAGTCAAGCGGAAAAGTGAACGAGTTATCTGCACGGCAGGGTATGCGGTGACTGATGCCCGCATTCTATGGAATCGAATCTTTGTCTAAGCTTAAGATTCAAAAACATGCTCTGTCAGCCGGCCTGTCCAGCACCTATAATCGCGCCATGCACATACTGATCATCGAAGACGATCTGGATCTCGGCTTTGCCTTGCAACAGGCGCTCAAGGCCGAGGACATCAGCAGCGAATGGCTGCGCAGCGTGGCGACCTCGCCGCGCCGGCTACCCGACCAGGGCTACGACTGCGTTCTGCTCGATTTGTCGCTGCCGGACGGCACCGGCTTCGATCTGCTGACGCAATGGCGCAAAAACGGCGTGATGTTGCCGATCATCATCATTACTGCGCGCTCCGCCCTTGACGACAGGCTCAGCGGGCTGGATGGCGGTGCCGACGACTTTATCGTCAAACCGTTTGCCATTCCCGAACTGCTGTCGCGTATTCGAGCAGTATTGCGACGCTCGGCCCAGCAATCGAGCGAGGTCTGGACCATCGGTGCCTTGCAGATCGAGCCGCGCCGCTACCTGGCACGGGTTGACGGCGTGCCCTTGAATCTGTCGCCCAGGGAATTTCATCTGCTGCTGGAATTGGCCCGTCAACCGGATCAGGTGATAGCCAAAGGCGAACTGGCGCAACGCCTTGAACCGCTGGGCGACGCGCTCGATTTCGCCGCACTGGAAGTGCATATCTTCAACCTGCGCCGTAAAATCGGCGCGCCGCGCATCCGCACGGTGCGCGGCGTCGGCTATATGCTGGTCTCATGAAAATAACGCTCGGTTTCCCGCGCCCGACTCTGGTGTGGCGTGTCGTGTTGGCGCTAGTGATTGCCTGGAGCATGGTGTGGATCGTGCTGGCAGCCTATTTGTCTTATCAGGAAACGGACCAGGACAAGCTCGATGTGCAAATGCGCGGTGCGGCGGAAAGCCTGCTCGCCTCGATTGCCTCGACCACCGACCCGAGCGTGGCCGGCACCACCATCGCCAGCGCCTGTAACCTGGTGAATTGGTCGCAAACCTTCAGCGATATCCCGACCATGATCCGCATGGAACTCTCGGATATCAACGGCCGCGCCATCTTCCTCTCACCCGAACCGGGCAGTGCTGCGCTGTTCGCCGGAACCGAACCGCTCGCCAGTCGCACGCTGGACGGCGTCAAGTTTCGCGTATTGCGCATGGCCTCGCCTCATTGGGTGGTGAAAATCGCGTTCCCCCAATTCGGTCTCGGTTCTATCCTGCTGGCCAACCTCAACCATGGCGATCTGAATCGTTATTTGCTGATCGCCTTCCCGTTCGTCCTGGTGCCGATCTGGCTCGCCGTGGCACGAGGTTTGCGCCCGCTCAAGCAACTCTCGAAGCGCATCGCCGCCAAAGACCCGAACGACCTGACGCCACTTGGCGTCGACACCAAATATGCCGAATTGCTGCCTTTAGCGGCGGCAATCGACAGCCTGATTGCCAGGCTGCACACCAAGGTTGAACGGGAACACGCGTTTGTCCAGGACGCCGCCCACGAATTGCGCACCCCACTGGCACTGATTTCCATCGAGGCGCACGTGATGACCATGGCGAGCACTGTGCCGGAACGGCACGCTGCCCAATTAAGACTGGACCAGGCCATCGCCCGCACCTCGCACCTGATCCAGCAATTGCTGGTGTTGGCACATATCGATAGCGAGCAATTGGCCAGCTCCGAGACGGTCGACGTGGCGGCCGTGGCGCGCCACGAAATTGCGCTGCTGGCACCGGCGGCAATCCACAGAAACATCGAACTGTCGCTTGAAACGCCGGATATCGTAAGCCATCAATTGCACCTGCATACGCTGCAATCGATTTTGCAAAACCTGCTCAACAACGCCATTGCCTACATCCAGACCGGCGGCCGGATTGTCGTCAGAATCAGCCGTGACGAGCGCCTGCTGCGCTTATCCGTGGCCGACGACGGACCGGGCATTCCCGAGTCGCAGCGTCAACTGGTGTTCGAGCGCTTTTATCGCGGCGCCGACCATGACACGCCCGGTTCCGGGCTGGGCTTGGCCATCGTCAGCCAAGGCGCGGCCCGCCTCGGCGGATTGGTACGCCTGGAGCCTGGACTGGAAGGCCGCGGCTGCGAATTTGTGATCGAGGTACCGACGCTCAAGACGAAGCTTGGATAAAACCGAGGGATCGTTTTGATCCACGCTCAGGCAGCTCAGGCAGCTCAAGCACCCAACGCCGGTTCGCCGATACTGTCGGTCCCGGTCTCGAGCGCCGGACGATTCAGGCATCTCGACCGACGAGCCCTGGATCTTCCGCTACGTGGCCCAGGCGGGCAACTGGGACGGCAGCAAGACATTAGCCGGCGAAATCGCTGTTACTATTGAAGCACTGTCCGCTATGCCCACTATCTTAAGGGGTCGATGCCGTGAGTAGCCAGGATTCCAGAAAACGTCCGTCGAGCTTCAGTTCCGCGCCCGCGTCGTCTTCAGCGTCTTCCCCGTCGGGCGGTGGGCGCAGTTCGCCCATCCCGCCGCTTGGGCCTTCGGCATCGCCACCGAGCAGTCCACCCACCAAGCGCTCACGCACCCTCGGATCGAGCCCGCCTTCGTCGCCTGTACTCCAGGGAGTCCGGCCCCCTTCGCCGCAACACCTGTCGAGCGCATCGTCGTCGTTCTCGCCTTTGCTACCCGTCGGCCGATCCACGTCGCCACTCCTGGCGCCAATGTCACCGTTCACCCGGCCACCGTCGCCCCAGCCGGCGTCACGTTCAACGTCTTCGTCATCGCTGTCGTCTTTATTGCCTTCACCGCCGCTGTCTTTACCACCGCTGTCTTTACCACCGCTATCGTTACCGCCGGTATCGGCTTCCTCGTCATCGTCGTCACTGGCGCCGGTACCTGAAACAATCCAAAGAATAAATGCCGGAGGGCAATTCTTCTATGCCCACCAGCCCAGCAAAACACCCGGTAATGCTTTTTTTCACCCGCTGAACCCGGATACCAGCGCGTTCAGCAGCTATCCGCATATCTCTTTGCAAGCAGGTAAACTGCACGCAACCGATATCTCCAAGGGCAGGATAGACTCGCTGCATCCTGGTAGTGGTAATGCATTTACGGATAGCCGGACAAAAAAGAAAAAAAAGCCGGTTCCGCTTGGACAGAGCGATGGACTCGGGCGCGAGTTGCATGCACGCGACAACACCGCCCAAAAAAGTTTGGAGGGAAAAGGGTATGCCATGACCGACCCTCTTTCTCCGAGGACGCTAAGGCATAAAAACAGCGCCGCCCCACACCGCCTGGCCGGTAAAATTCCCGGCCCGGTAGAAACCGTGCCCCTTACCGATCAGCTAAGGGCCGCGCATGCTCTCACGCCTTTTACAGCGCTGACGCCTCCGTCAACCACCCTTGGAACACCTGGCCACTCAACCTCTTCGTCATCGCTTTCTTCAACGCCGCCGCCCACCGGCGGCACACACAAATAAAAGTCGCGGCCGCATAAAAAGAGCTGCGGTGAAATCCGCAGACGCCAAGCTACCGTAGCCCGCGCTGACGAGTGCTGCCTACTCGGTCGCCTTATGTACCGCGTGTTTGGTGGCGTCATAGCCCTCGCGAGTAGCACTTGCTACCCCATGCCCCACCGCTTTGGCCGCATGCGCCGTAGCATGGCCTACGTTGCGCGCGACCTCGCCGGTTTTGTGCACCGCCTGGACGGTGGTGTCCTTTACGTCATGGGCGACTTGCGGCACATCGGCTTGGGTCAGGGGACTGAGCACCATCAGGAATACGGCTAAAAATAAAACTCTACGGTTTTTCATATGATTATTCTTATAAAAAAGCCCCGTTTTAATCGAGGCGATGTGACCCAGGTGGAAATTATTTGCTCAGAAATCGCGTGCTGTCAAATGTACCGAGCGGGCGCCGTTATTGGTTAATTGTTCTTCCGTCACCGCATGAATTCTCTCACGCCCACTGTCGAACGCACGTTTAACGTCGGCACCGGCATCCGAGACGGCGTCAAAATGTTTGATCAGCGCCTCGAAGGTAATGCTGTTTAAAAACCGCCGGCCATCGACCACCACGGGAAAACTGATGATATTGACCACGGTGGCGCCTTCCAACGAAGTGGCAACGTCGGACGGTACTTTGGGGAATTCGATTTTCATGATTATGCGTCTATCCTCTTCGGTAAATCATTGCGCGGCCCGGACGGTTCAAACATATTGCCGGCCTCAGACCGCCTGAATAACGCGATCTTTTGCGGTAACACACGCAAACGCGCAGGCATGAGCCAGTTTATGAGATAGCCTGGATCGCGCAGAGTTCCGGTTATCTGCGTGCAAAGGGTGGATAAGCCCTGCGCTTGGGCGAGATTGGGTCGTCCTGCTCGCACCCTCAGCCTGGCCCTAAAATACTCGCAAGGCAAGCTGCAGCAAGCAGAATTCGCCTTATTTAGGGGATGGGCCGAGATGCTCTTGAATGATCTGCCAAATACCGCCACCGCACACTACCACCGTCGTACCCCGGCCGGTCCCCGACGTGAGTTTGCCGTCAATCACGCCTGACCACGCAAAGTCATAAGTGCAACTGGCACGCACCTCGCCGACATAGATCCAGACCAGGTTTTTTATGGAATAGTGTTCATTCTTGATCAGGTCGAAGGTATTTCTAAAGGCGGTCTCAACGGCTGCTTTACCGAAGTAGCTTCCTTCGCTAAAAATAAAACACGCATTATCGTGAATCAGCGGGGCAACGGCTTCCCAGCGCTGAGTCGATAACGCGTGTTTATATTCCGTGAGCAATGTGTGATGGCTCACGGTTTTAGGTGTTTTTAGTCTCGTTTGGGAATATTAAGCCCCCGCACCACCGCCGGGCGCGCCACAAAGCTGGCGAGTACGCGTGCAACTTGAGGGAAATCCGCGGCGCCGACCAAGTCTCCCGCTTCGTAGAAACCAAACAGGTTTCGCACCCACGGAAAGATCGCCATATCGGCAATGGTGTAAAGGTCGCCCATGATCCAGTCGCGCCCTTCCAGTTGCTTATCGAGCACCCCCAGCAAGCGCTTCGATTCGGCGACGTAACGATCGCGCGGGCGCTTGTCCGCATATTCCTTGCCGGCGAATTTATGGAAAAACCCGAGCTGGCCGAACATCGGGCCAATGCCGCCCATCTGAAACATCAGCCATTGCAGCGTCTCGTAGCGGCCGGCGGTGTCCTGGGGAATAAATTGCCCGCTTTTACCTGCCAGATACAGCAGGATAGCGCCTGATTCAAATAGAGCCAGCGGCTTGCCGTCCGGACCGTTCGGGTCGAGGATAGCCGGAATCTTATTGTTGGGATTAAGCGAGATAAATTCCGGCGACATCTGGTCGTTGGTGTCGAAGCGCACCAAATGCGCCTCATAAGGCAGGCCGGTTTCTTCGAGCATGATCGAAACTTTGACCCCGTTGGGGGTCGGCAAGGAATAAAGCTGGATCCGGTCGGGGTGCTGGGCAGGCCATTTTTTGGTAATAGCAAAAGCGGAAAGATCGGTCATCGTGAATCCTATAGGGCTGGCGCGATTTCGGTGAGACAACTTGGGGCAAGCTGATGCGGCGAACAGGATGGTCAATATAAACGTTAGTCCGGTTTTTGTCTTGCGAGCTCGCGAGCGCGATGCTGATCGGGGGATGGCTTGTGCCACATAGGTTGGAGAGAATCATGGGCCCCGCAGGCAAGCGCCTGGCGGCATGGATCAACCATAAAAAACGAAAACCTCAAGACTTGGCGGCTGGCGGCTTGCGTGCCTTGCGTTTGGCCAGCGCAGGTTTGGCGGCTTGTACTGCCTCGGTGGGCGTTTCCAGCGGCGCGGTCAACTTGCGGGCCAAACCGATGACACGTTGCGGATCGACACCCAATGTATCAATCAGGAATTCGATAATTTCCGAGCGCGGATTGGCCAAGGTCGGCTCGATCATCATCACCGCGGCCGATACGGCAAGCGCCCGTTCGCGGCTATCGGTGTCGGGCAATAAATGTCCCAGGGCATTCAGTGCCTCCACTGGCGCCACGGCCGTGATGCGGGCCTGTTGTTTCAATAACAAGATCCAGTTGGTCTGAGCCGGGATACCGCTCGCCACATCGGCGGGCAGCAACGCCAGCAGACGCGCCAGACGCAAACTGCGGCGTTCAAACGCACCGATCGAGATCATGCCGGCCAACACAATCCGGCAGACCGCCTCGGCAAAGCCGCCGTCGTCGATATGGCTCAGGACTTCTTCACGAAAGCTCTGCAAATCGTGTAACGCCCGAGCATGAGCGATATCCGCATCCGGTACATCGGGTTTAAACCAGGCCCCCAGACCTTTGGGACCGAACATCTGACGCGCCGACTTCACCGACCATTCGTCGCGCTGGTCACGAAATCGATTCAGGCTTTCGGTAATCTGCCCGGCCATCTTTTTTTCCAATTGCCGCAGCGGGTGATCGTCGGCAACCGGGGTGCGTTTGGCCCGCGCTTGTTCCGCCTGTTTGCGCACCAAGGGTGCCAACGGCAAAGCGTCGGAGAAAATTTTACGTTGTACGCGCATGGGATTAAGACTGCCCATCGCGTCCGAGACCTCGCGGTTAGCCAGCAATTTTATCCAGGGCCGCATCCATGTTTTGTAAAGATTGGCGTTGAATTCCGACACTTTGCTGATGGTCGAGAACAGGGCTTCCTCTTCACGGCCCTCCGGGTTGAGTGCGCGAATATCGTCCATGGTGCGGTACTCGTAATGCACCGCGTAGTCGCCCGGTTCGAGCTGATCCCAGCGCTGCTCCTCGATGCCCGCCTTGGCCTCCAGTTTCATTTCATACAAGCCGGGAGGCAGGCTTTCGATCACGTCCAGCGAAGTGACAAGCTGGTCATGTTCTTTAAGCGCCACCTCGCCGCCGACAAAAATACCCAAATGCCCGACACTTTCATGCAATACGTAAATGATGGTGCGTCCGGCGGCGGAGATCGCGCGTTCGTCGCCCCAGGTATCGATAATCCAGTCCAGCGCTTGCGGCGGCGGGGTAATATTGTCGCCCCAGGAGGCAAACACCACGATGGGCGCCGTAATATTACGCAGGTCGATGGCACGCTCGCCCGCCATCATGGTGCCGCGTGCGAGCCGATTGCCGACAAACAGGTTTTCCACAATCGATTCGATCTCGCTGCCGGTCATGCGGCAAAACCCGCCCCACCAGCGTTCGAACTCAAGAAACCGCGCGGGTTCGGTGTCGACCTTGGACCACAGCTTGTAATATTTGTCCCACCAGGTGTTGGCCGGGTTCAGCTTTTCGAAATTTTCAACCAGATGCACACCGTCAAAACGATCCGCCCCGAGGTCACCGGCCAGCGAGGCGAGCCAGGAGCCGCCGAGTGAAGCTCCGGCGTAACGCATGGGGTTAAGTTTCGAGCTGCCGGCCCAGTATGAAACGGGTGCCCCCATCACCATCAAGGGACCGAATAATTCAGGGCGCAGCGCGTTAAGCGCCATCATCGCCCAGCCGGCCTGACAGTTGCCGATAACCACCGGCCGGGCTTCACATTGCGGATGACGTGCGATGACTTCTTCGATAAAACGCCCTTCGGCATCCATGACGGTGAGCAGCGTTTGTTGTTCTTCCGGCTCTTGATAAAACGTAATGTAGTAAACCGTATGACCCGCACGCATCGCCATACCCACTTCGGAATCGAATTTGAAGCCGCCGATACCCGGGCCGTGTCCGGCGCGGGGGTCCACCACAACAACCGGACGGGCCTGCAAGTCGACAGGCATGCCGGCTGGCGGCAGCAAACGCAATAAGGCGTAATTGCACGGTGCGGCTAAATCGTGTCCGTCCAGCACCACCTCAAACTCAAACTTCAGCAACAGCGGCATACCTTGGTCGAGATGTTCGATGTAGTTATTACCGCGATCGAGCAAGGTATCCAGAAACAAGATTGTGCGCTGACTGGCGTCGGTGAAATAGGCAGCGGGATGGTTGGCGGTGTCGGCCTTGGGCAGCGGATCAAGTGCGGGGCCAGATGCGGGATTGGGGTTTTTACCGGGTGTGCGACGCGTTGCCATGATTGCACTTCCTAAGATTGCACTTCCTAAAAGTGAGCGGCATCTGACGTCACTAAAGATACCACTAAATAGTACATTCTCTGCCACAATGAAATGGTGTTCAGGTCGGCATTTAGTTTGGCGTTTAGCTCGGCGTTTACCCCCTGCCCAAGGAAAACGACTTATGGACCTCAAAAGTCTGATCGATCAACCGAACAAGCTCCCCACGATCCCGAAAGTCGCGCAAAAGCTTATCGAAAGTTTTAGCGCTGAAGATATTTCTGAACGTGAGATCGCCAGTCAATTGGCGGCCGATCCTGCCCTCAGCGCCAAACTGCTGCGTTTGGCCAATTCCGCGTATTTCCATGTTTCGCGTACCGTGGGGACCATCGACGACGCGCTGCGCATGCTGGGTTTTGTGATGGTGCGTAATTTGGTGCTGGGCAACGGCATGGTGACCGCTTTTCGCAACACGCCCGGCATCGATTTAAACCAGTTTTGGCGCTACAACCTCTATACCGCCTGCGCTTCACGCTGGCTGGCCAATACGGCCGGGGTCAACGGCGATATGATTTTTACCTTGGGCATGATGCACGGCATCGGCCAATTGCAGATGCACGTCGGCATGCCTGAGGTGATGGCGCCGTTGGACAAACAAATGAATGTGCTCGATGCGGGCCGGGCTGAACTGGAAAAAAACGTCCTCGGGTTTCACTATGGCGAGGTGTCGGCCGAATTAGCCAAGATCTGGAATTTCCCCCAAGCGCTGATTGCTGCGTTGCGAGATATCCCCCAACCGTGGGCCCAAGCCGAATTTTCTGAGCCCGCCGCATGGGTTCACCTGGGCGCATGGCGCGCACGGGTCGAGGTATTGGCCCTGGGCGACGAGGAAATAATCACCAGTTACCCGGCAAAAATCGGCCAACGCCTGCGCCTGGCCCCGGACTGGTTACCGGCCCTGACTGCCGGCAAACTTGACGCGGGCGCTCAGTTCATGCCGCCGCTCAAAGAACTCACCGAGGGGCTGGATGCCATGCTCGAATAAGGTCAGAGCAGGCATTCCATTTTTTGTACTTTGATGTCGGGATGGCTTTCCAGCGTTTGCCATTCGTCGACGAAAGCAAAACCCTGGGTGCGATAAAGGCTCACGGCCTTTAAATTATCCGGGGAGACCGTCAACGCCACTTTTCGGCTCCCTTGCTTCAGGGCGACCTCTTTCAGCGCAGCCATCAGCGATTGCGCAGCCCCACAGCCACGGGCGGCGGGATCGACCCACATGGCGATCAAATTATATTCGTGCTGCGCCGACACCCCGCCGATCATGCCCACCGCCCGGCCATCAATCAACGCCAACAGGTATACCGGCTGGGTTTCGGCCGATGCCCGTTCGCGCCATTGTGCATCGGTATATGCCGCCGCTTGTGCGTGGCTGACGCCAAATGCATGCGGCGCATCCAGCAATGCCATCAAGCGGATGGTTTTCAAAGTTTGCCAGTCCTGGCTGTCGGTCGGGCGAATAATCATCTTGGATGAGAGCTGAAATTACGTTGCGTGAGAGTTATCCGAGCGTAAATCTTGGTCATCGTTCCCGCTCGGAGCCAAGGAACCACGCTTTGTCACCTCAGAATACCATTCGTCACATAGTGATTGAGTCCGGTGCAGCCGGTCAATATGATTTGCCTATGCAAATTGATACCCTCCTGGGGTACACCCTGACCTTCCTCCTGCTTGGAACACATGATGACCACACCCTTGTTGAGCGTTGTTGATCGCCGCCTTCGGCAAAACCCCGGAGGCCGCGCGCGGTCTGTCGATCTTTGCCACCTTGATCATGGTCATGCTGGGCGGTGCCTGGGTCCCGGCGTTTCTGTTCCCGCATTGGCTGCAAACGCTGACCTTGATCATGCCGACACGCTGGGCGGTAGATGGGTTGGACGCCATGACCTGGCGCGGCCTGGGTCTCAACGCCGCGTTGCCGTCGATGGCGGTGCAGCTTGGTTTTACCGCCTTGTTCGGCGGCCTGGCACTGTGGAGATTTCGACGTGATTAAACGCTCAGGTTTGCGTCGAATATTTTGTTGAAATTTTAGCCGGTGCGGTTAATCGACGGTCCATAACGCAAACCCATGACCTCGCATGGGTGACCGTTGAAGCGCCCTTCAAATTCGCGTTCAGCAACAAACCCGAGGTTTTCATAGAGTTGCCGCGCCGCCAAATTGCGCTTGGCTACGTTAAGCGTGGCGCGGCCGCCAAGTTTGGCCAGCACGGTCCCCACCAGTAATTTGGCCAAGCCTTTTCTTCTATGCTCCGGATGGACAAAAAGCCAGCAAATCAATGAATCGCGTGCTCCGGCAAAACCCACCACCACGCCGGCTACTTCAGCCACCACAATCTCCGACTCCGCGAATAAGACAAGCATTTCCGCGTGTGCATCCAACGGCAGCACCACGTGGTTCGGCACCACGCCGCGCATTTCATCGGGCTTGGCGAGATCGTAGACTTCTCTGACTGCATCCCAGTCGTCGGGTCGGTAGGGGCGAATCATGCTCGGTCCGTAGAGTTAAAATATTTGAAAGAAAAAAGGGTGGCCAATCAAGAAATATATTAGAGATATGTCATGAATGCACGAAATTGCACGCACTGAATTAGAATGAACCGCTCCCGGCAAACATTCAGTCCTCCAGAGAACCATGACCACTATGCCGACTTCCGTTATGCGCCGCCTCGCCTGCCGCCTGATACTCGCGCTCGGGCTGGCCCTGCTGCTCGGCACGGCCACCGCGCAAACCCCGCCGGCCGTACGTGTCGGGTCGAAAATCGACACCGAAGGGTCGTTGCTGGGCAATCTCATTTTGCAGGTGCTCGAATCTCACGGCGTCAAAACCAGCGACCGCCTTCAACTCGGCAATACCAAAGTGCTGCGCGGCGCGATTACGGCAGGGGAAATCGATATTTACCCCGAATACACGGGCAATGGCGCGTTCTTTTTTGGCGACGAAAAAGACCTGGCCTGGAAAAATGCTCAAAGCGGTTATGAAAAAGCCAAATCGCTGGACTTCACACAAAACAAAATTGTCTGGCTGACCCCCGCGCCCGCCAATAACACCTGGTCTATCGCAATCCGTCAGGATGTCGCCATGGCGCACCATCTCAAGACGATGAGCGATCTGGGACTATGGATCCGCGGCGGCGGCGAGTTTAAACTGGCTGCATCCGCCGAGTTTGTCGAGCGTCCCGACGCCTTGCCCGCCTTCGAAAAACTTTATAACTTCACGCTCAAGCAAGATCAATTGCTGACGCTGGCGGGCGGCGATACCGCGGTGACCATCAAAGCGGCAGCGGAACAGACCTCCGGGGTTAACGCCGCAATGGCATACGGCACCGATGGTCCGTTGGCCGCACTGGGCTTGGTGATTCTTGAAGACGATAAAGGCGCGCAACCGATTTACGCGCCGACACCGATTATCCGCGCCCAAACCTTGGCGGCTTATCCCGCGATAGCCGTGTGGCTCCAACCCGTATTCGCGTCACTGGACGGCCCGACGCTGCAAAAACTCAATGCCCGGATCGCGGTAAATGGCGAAGAAGCCAAGCGGGTGGCGGCTTCCTACCTTAAAAGCAAAGGTTTTATTCATTAAGCCCGGCATCGGCCCTCAATGGCACAACGCAGGCCTGGAGAGTGTGATTGACTCTGAGTATCGAACATAAGGCGCCGAATCGTGCGCCGAATCGTGCGCCGAATCGTGTTCTATTAACGCTGCTGGTCCTGATGCTGCTCGCAGACCTGTGCCTGCCGCTACTGACCGACGCACCGAATCGCTTGATCTCCGGCACCGGCATTACACTATTCGCCCTGCTTGAGTCTCACAGGCAGAGTCAAGGCGCATGGCTGGCGCTGCCGTTTTTGCTACTCGCGGTCTTGCCATTCGCGCCTCAGACGCGACCCACCCAGGTCATGGCGGCCGTCAGCGCCTCGCTGTTGCTGGGCGGCTTCAGCTTGTTGGCGGGTCTGACGGCCAACAAGCTCTCGGGGGATGCCGACAGCCTGGTGCGGATCTCGTTTGGCGGCGGCTTCTGGATTTCCTCGGGGCTGTGCTGTTTGATTGCGGCCGACGCCATTTCACGCACGGCCGCACGGCCCTCGGTGCGAATTACGGCCAACTTGCTGGTGTTCGCGCCGGTTGCCGCATTGCTCTTGTGCGGACAACTCGATCAATTATCCATCCTGAAGGAATATGCCAACCGCCAGGATGTGTTCGATGACGCCCTGTTGCGTCATCTGCAAATTCTTATTCTGACTTTGATACCGTCCGTATTACTGGCGCTGCCGCTGGGACTGGCGGCTTTTCGCCGGCCACGCTGGCGCCGCTCGTTGTTTCCGCTGCTGAATATGATCCAGACCATTCCATCGATCGCCTTGTTCGGCCTGCTGATTGCACCGCTGGCGGCGATGGCGAGGCAACTCCCTTGGCTCGCGGCACAGGGTGTCGGGGGTATCGGCATGGCCCCGGCCATTATTGCCCTGGTGTTGTATTCTCTGTTACCGCTGGTGCGCAGCATTGTTGCCGGTCTTGACCAAGTGCCGCATGCCGTGGTCGAAGCCGCCATCGGCATGGGACTGACCCGCGCGCAAATATTCTTGCGCGTCGAAGTGCCGCTGGCGCTGCCGGTATTTCTTTCCGGCTTGCGTGTCACGGCGGTCCAGGCCGTCGGCCTGACCGTGGTCGCCGCGTTGATCGGTGCGGGTGGGCTGGGCAGTATTGTGTTTCAGGGTTTGTTGAGCAGCGCGCTTGACCTGGTATTGCTCGGCGTGATCCCGGTGGTGGTGCTCGCCGTGCTGGTCGATAACATGTTCAAATTTATCATTTCGTCTTTAGCCACGGCACACGCATGATCGAATTTCATCAGGTTGGCAAACAGTTCGACCGGAGGAAGGTTGTCGACGACTTGACGCTGACAATCGCCGAAGGCGAATTTGCGGTCTTGATCGGCGCTTCGGGTTCGGGCAAATCGACCACGCTCAAGATGATCAACCGCCTGATCGAGCACGATGCAGGTTACATCCGCTTTGCCGGCGAAGAAATCCGCCGCTTCAAACCCGAGGAAATTCGTCGCAGAATGGGTTACGCGATTCAATCCATCGGATTGTTCCCCCATTGGACCGTAGAACAAAACATCGCTACCGTGCCGCAATTGTTAAAGTGGCCGCGCCCACGAATCCGCGAGCGTGTCGCCGAATTGCTTGAGTTGCTGCACCTGGAGCCGGAGCAATTCCGTCATCGCTATCCGCATCAACTATCGGGTGGACAACAACAACGCGTGGGAGTGGCCCGTGCCTTGGCGGCCGACCCCGAGGTGTTGTTGATGGATGAACCGTTCGGCGCGCTCGACCCGGTAACGCGCGCCGCGCTGCAACTCGAAATCGCCCGGATTCATCAATTGTCCGGCCGCACCATTGTGCTGGTCACGCATGATATCGACGAAGCCCTGCGCTTGGCGGATCGAATCGTGTTGCTCGATCACGGCCGAATTGTGCAGCAGGGGACGCCCGCCAGCTTTCTGACTGATCCGGCCAACGACCTGGTACGTGATTTTATCGGCCGCAGCGACATCGGCATCAAGCTGCTGTCGCTTGAAATTGTGTCGAATTACGTGCGTTGTGGAGAATTTGCCGAGGGTGAAGCGATTGCCGAAACACTCAGCCTGCGCGAGGCTTTATCGGCCTTTGTCACGCGCCGGGTGGAAGCTCTACCGGTAGCAGATGCCCAAGGCCGGACCACGGGGGTGCTACATTTTGCCGATGTGTTGGCGCGGAAGCCCACAGCATGAAGTCCGCTCAGCCGCCGTTAAAACACGGGCGCGCGTGGCGCATTTGGCTGCGGACGCCGCTGTTATGGACCAGTGGTTTATTGCTGGCGGCCATCTTCGGCATGACCTCGCTACGCCCGCTGTTTGCCGCGTGGTATCCGCAATTGGACCGGCCGGTGTATATGCAGGATAGCTTCTGGTCGCTGACGCTGGCGCATTTGCTGATTGTGTCGGTATCAAGCGCTGCAGCAGTACTGATCGGACTGTTGGCCGGCATCGGCGTAACCCGGCGTGCCGGCCATGAGTTTCGCTCGCTGGTCGAAACCGTGGTGGCAGCGGGACAAACCTTTCCGCCGGTAGCGGTACTGGCGATTGCCGCGCCGCTGATGGGGTACGGCACCAGACCGGCACTGATTGCGCTGACGCTATATGGCTTACTGCCTATCCTGCAGGGCACCATCGCCGGAATTGAATCGGTGCCGCGTGCGGCGCGAGAAATTGCGCAAGGATTGGGCATGAGCCCCCGCCAAATCCTGCTCCGCGTCGAACTACCATTGGCTGCGCCCGTCATCGTCGGCGGCATCCGCACTTCGGTGATTATCAATCTCGGCACCGCGGCAATCGCCTCGACCGTCGGTGCCAAAACCTTGGGCTCGCCGATCATCATCGGCTTAAGCGGTTTCAATACCGCTTACGTGATCCAGGGTGCGGTCATCGTTGCTTTGCTGGCGATTGTCACCGACCTGGCCTTTGACCAGCTCGCCCGTTATCTGTCGAGGTGGCAGCAGAATTTGACCGCAGTGACCCGGACGATACTTTTTTCTAGCGCCACATCTCGTTAATAGCGTCATAAATCAGACCAATTAATCCATACGATCTAAAAACAATCGGACTTTTACTCGGTTTGCCCCCATCCCCCTCAAAACAAAGCCATGCTGAATTTATAGGCACGCCAGCTCGCGGCTTGTACGGCGGGACTATGCCGAATTTGGAGGGCGACTTATCCCGCCAAACTGTGGATAACCCTTCGCCCTCGATAACGATATGTAAAGTCGGCCACTTGGGCTTTAGATCGGAAAGACTCGGGCAAAAGTCTCGCACACCAAGGGCATCTCCGGCACCGCCACCCGGCCGATTTCCGGCAAGGTGCGGGCAAACCAGGACCAATGTGCCTCTTGCCAATATCGCATCGATTGATCGCCTTCCCCTTCGCTCCAGGCAAATTCGGCGGTAATCCGGTCGTATGGAACGATTTCCACCGCCATGATACGAATCACGCATACGGCTTGCCCGGCCCAATCGATCACCACACGGTAGGAACCCGCTTGCGGCAAAGGTTCGCGGTTATGTTCGTACTCCCAAAGACAACTGCAGGTACCGGTCTTTTTACCGATGCGTACCAGCTCGGCCAAGGTATCGGCATCGCTTTGATTGTCACAAAAACCGCATTCTTCGTATCCGGCAAGCTCGGGCTCAGGCGAATTTGATGCTTCGCAAAACTGTTGCCACATTTCCGCGCTATTCATGATTTTGAGTTTTATCGTTTTGTCGTGTTATTACTTGATCAAGACTGCCGACTTTTTTCTGGATTGACAGCAGCGATGCAGGGTGCGCAAAGCGGTGCGCGATCCCGCGCACCGTCGCACAAGCTGCGCGAGATAATTGCGATAATTCTCCGGTATTTTCTGCCGGCAGCAGCCCGATGGGTCACAATGATGCTTTATTTTCCGCTGCCTGTGCATGTATATGGACCATCAACCATTCCCGCCAAGCACCAAGGCGCAACAGGCTGCGGTGCCTGACGCCCAATTGCAACAGGCGCTTGACCTGCATCAGCAAGGGCAATTGGCGCAGGCAGCGCTCGCCTATCAGTCGTTGCTCGAAGCCGAACCTGAACATTTCGAGGCCTTGCGTCTGCTCGGCATCCTGCATGTTCAGCGCGGCGAGCATGTTCAGGCGATCGAACGGTTGCAGCATGCCCTGCGCATCGATGCAACCCATGCCACGCTCTATTTAAATCTCGGCAGTGCGCAGCACGCCTTGCAGCAAGCCGAGGCGGCCCTGGCCAGTTACGCCTGCGCCCTGCAGCTACAGCCGGCTTATGTCGAGGCTCACTATAACCGCGGCGTTACCCTGCAAAGCACGAATGCCCTGGAACAGGCTATCGCCAGTTATGACTTGGCGCTGCAGATTGACCCCAAGTTTGTCGAAGCCTATTGCAATCGCGGCACATCTTTGCACGGCCTGCGACGCCTCGATGAAGCGCTCGGCAGTTATCGGCAGGCGGTGCAGCTTCAACCCGACCATCTTCAAGCTTGGTATAACCTCGGCCTGGTATTGCACGAACTGCACCGTCCCGCCGACGCATTGGCTTGTTATGATCGCGCCCTGCAACTCAAGCCCGATTTTATCGAAGCCTTGTGCAATTACGGTATCGCCCTGCAGGCGTTAAACCAATTGGATGGAGCGCTGGCGTGTTACACCCGGGCCCTGCAATTGCGGCCGGGGCTGGCTGAAACACAGTGGAATTCCGGCCTGTGCCGATTGGCCCGCGGTGAATTCGAATTGGGCTGGCAACTCTATGAATGGGGCCGAGCCTGCGGCCAGCGCGGCCCGCAACGCGTATTCGATCAGCCTTTATGGTTGGGCGAGCAATCCTTGCACGGCAAAACCATTTTGCTCCATGCCGAACAAGGTCTGGGCGACACCTTGCAGTTCTGTCGTTATGCAACACGGGTTGCAGCTTTAGGGGCCACGGTCTGGCTCGAAGTCCAGCCGTCACTGCGAACCTTGCTCGCACAATTACCGGGCGTGAGCGGCGTCGTGGCGCAAGGAGCCACGCTGCCGCACTTCGATTACCACTGCCCCTTGCTCAGCCTGCCGCTGGCGTTACGCACCCGGCTCGATAGCATTCCGGCACAAGCGCCTTATCTGCAGGCGGATCCAGTCAAAACCGCGGCTTGGTCGCAGCGACTGGCGGCCGAACGCCGGCCCTTGGTCGGCATCGCCTGGTCCGGCAATGCGACGCATAAAAACGATGCCTTGCGTTCAATCCCGCTCGCAAGTCTTGCCTCATTGTTCGAGCAAGAGGCAACTTTTATCAGTATCCAAACCGAGTTGCGCGACTCGGATCGCGCAACCTTGCAGCAATTCAAGGTGCAGGACGTCAGCCACGATTTGCACGAATTTTCCGATACCGCCGCGCTGCTCGCCTGCCTCGATCAGGTGATCAGCGTCGATACCTCGGTCGCGCATCTGGCGGGCGCGCTGGGCAAACCCACTACGCTCCTGCTACCCTATGCGGCTGATTTCCGCTGGTTATTACAACGTGCAGATAGCCCGTGGTATCCATCCATGCGATTGATGCGGCAAACCGCCATCGGCAATTGGGACGATATGATCGTTCAACTTGCGGCATCATTCCATCAACCTGCTTGATAGATATCGACATCGGGCAGATAAAACAAAGCTTTTTACCCTTTACGCCCTTTACGCCTTTTACACCCGTTACGCTAATTACGCACGCTCATGACATCATCACCGAAAGATCCCCTGCATGGCCTGACGCTGGAGACCATCCTGACGCAGCTCGTCGAGCACTACGGATGGGAAACCCTGGCTGGGAAAATCGATATCCGTTGTTTTAAAAACGACCCCAGCGTCAAATCCAGCCTGACCTTTCTGCGTAAAACTCCGTGGGCCCGAGAAAAAGTCGAACAGCTTTTTCTCGGTCTGAAGCGCGACTAAATTTCTTTCTGCCGCGGCAGATGCCGCTCGACCAAGGCCCGCAATAGGGGCGCACGGATTTCAAACACCTCGAATACTGCTAGCGCATCAAGCGCGGGCAGCGCTTCCACAATATGTTTTTCGGCTTGCTCACGGCTCGCGGCCGGGGCAGAAAGATCCAGCAGAACCTTGGCGTTGGCGAGGAAGGCACCCACGGTGCCTTTTCTTACCAGAACGCCATTCAATTCAGCGCTGTTAATGTGATCGGGAAGCAAGTCTTCTGCACGCATGGTTTATCTCCTGAAAAGAGGAACTAAGCATGACGCCAAAGCCTTGGCCTGGCTTGCGGGATTAGGCCATAATGTGTCGCATGCGAGCCAAACTTTCTCCTCTATTGGACCCGCTGCGCGCAGATAGCGAAACCGGCCCCGACGTCATCGCGGTCCAATACACCATGGATACCCTGCGCGATACGCCGAGTCATCGCCACGCGCGGGGCCAGGTCATCGGCGCGCTGAGCGGCCTGCTGACCATCGACACCCCGCAAGGGCGTGTCGTCGTGCCGCCGAGTCACGCCATCTGGATGCCGCCCCAACAGGAACACGGCCTACGCTCGCATGGCCCGTTCATGGGCTGGAGCGTCTATATCTCGCCGACGCACTGTACAGCGCTTCCAACCGCATCTGGAGTACTGCGGGTTTCCGCTCTGCTGCGTGAAGCGGTGCTGCGCGCGGCACATTGGTCCACGGCCGATCGTGTCGACTCGGCACAGTCGCATATTCTGTCCGTCATCCTCGACGAAATCGCCACGCTGCCGCGAGAGCAATTTGCCTTGCCGCTGCCTACCGATCCACGTTTGCTGAAAATTGCGATTGCGCTGGCCGACCATCCCGCCGATCAGCGCAACCTGCATGAATGGGCACACTGGGCCGCGATTGCACCCAGGACTTTGACCCGGCGTTTTGCCGAGGAGACCGGCCTGTCGCTTTCCGCGTGGCGGCAACGTGCCCGTTTGATGCGCGCATTGGAATGGCTGGCCGCCGGAAAACCTGTCACCGCGATCGCCATCGATCTCGGCTACGACAGCCTGAGTGCTTTTATCGCGATGTTCAAAAAATCGTTCGGTGTGTCGCCGACCCAGTATTTAGCTGATGTTTCCGCGCTTCACGAGCCATCGTCAAGTGGCTCGCACAGATAACCGTCTAAAGGTTTGATGCGGTTGCGACAGATCGAATAATGGGTGCCATATCGAATCATATGCCGCCTGCGGTGCCACTCCCCCTGCTCGCCTCAGACGCGATCTCACACTGTTTGACACTTTCTGTGCGGCGGTAATGGCACACTGTGCCGCAGTTTGCTGAGCAGACAATCTCTCGGGTCCGCGGTGACCAACGCCGCATCGCATGCCTCTTTTTGCATGCCCACCTTTCGATACGATGAACCAATGACGATTAATTGGGTCTTCGTCTATCTGACAGTTCTTTCTTCAGCGCTATTTCGCATGCGACGAGATCCATGCGACGCAGAGAGCCGAGACTTAGGTTGGACCAATTCGTATCAGCAGGAATCAGAAGGAAACGCAATATGCAAGGAATCACTCGGCGCTGCCGTTCCAAGTGCACCCTCTTGGCCGCACTTGTGGCAACCGTCTCCGTTACGACCGGATTGACCGGCTGCAACGCCCTCTACAGCGAAGGCGCCACCACCGGTGCCGGGATTGGCGGCGCCGCACTGGCCGCGAAAGTCACCTCCAACGCAGCAGTCGCCACCGGCCTTGGGCTCGGCGTGTTGGCCGCCGCCAAGGCGGGCGTCCAGTATTCGCAGCGGGTGGCTCACACCGCCAGCCAGGATAAAATTGCCGCGGCCGCCGGGCCGCTCGCAGTCGGTGGCGTCGGCACCTGGACCTCGACCCATACCGTACCCATCGAAGACGACGAGCATGGCCGCGTTACGGTCAGCCGCCTGATCAGCACCGGGCCGCTCGATTGCAAAGAGATTGTGTTCTCGGTCGATCAGACCGCGACCGATAAACGGCCGGCCGACAGCGCGTTTTACGTCGCCGCGGTATGCCGTAGCGACAATCAGTGGAAATGGGCTTCGGCCGAACCCGCCACCCCGCGTTGGGGCGCTTTGCAATGAGTTTCCGCATGAGCTTGTTCAGAACCGCAGTTGCTGCGGCAACCGGCGCTAGTGTGTTGCTGAGCGGCTGCTCATCGATTGGCGCGGCCAGCGGTGCCGCGGCTGCGGTCACGACCGGCATCGTCACCGCCAACCCCGCGGTAGGCATTGGCGTTGGTATCGCCGTGCAGGCGGCAACCGATGAAGCCGTGGCACGCGTGATGCGATCGTTGCATGGTGAGCAACAAGACGCCATCGCGGCCGCGGCCGGCACGCTCGCGGTCGGTGAAAGCGGGCCGTGGCGCATCAAACATCCTGTGCCGGTGGAAAACGGTCACGGTGAAGTGCGGGTGTTGCGTACGGTTTCGAGCAGTTTGGTGCAGTGCAAGGAATTTGCCTTCTCGGTGGTCGATGGCGACACACCTGGCGCGCATCAGGATTGGTTTATCGCCAGCGCGTGCCAGCAGACCACCCAATGGAAGTGGGCCTCGGCCGAACCGGCTGTGGCACGCTGGGGCAACTTGCAATAATGCAGCAGGTATCGGATACAGGCGAACCTCAACCCGCCCAAGCTAAATCGAAGCCAGGTAAAGCCGGACCACATTGCGCAACTCGGCCAGCAACGCCGAACGCGTTGCCGGTTTTTCTTGGGCAAACACCGGCACCGCTTTAAGGATTTGCAACAGGGTAATCGCCATCACTTCGGCTTTGGCTTGCGCCAAACATGGCGCCGCGCGGCATAGGATGCTTGCCAATATGCCACGCAAGGCAAGACGAAACTGCGCACGCTTTTCGTCACTGCCGCCGCGCGCATCCACCAGCGCACTGGTCAAATCCCGCTGCGACTGCAGCGTCAGCATAAAGTCGACCAATGCACCGGCCAGACTATCCAGCGTCATCTCCGCCGCCTGTTGTTCCAACTCGCCCAAGCCCGCCATCGCAGTTTGCGCAAAGCGCTGCAACAAGGCATCGGCGAGCGCATCCTTGGAGGGGAAAAAACGATATAGCGAACCAATTGCAGTTGCAGAGCGTGCGGCAATTTCCGTCATGGTCGCGGCGTCGTAACCTTTTTCCGCGAATATCTCGGCACCGGCTTCGAGAATGGCGGCAACGCGAACGTGTCCGCGTTTTCTTTTGGGTGCCTGGGCACCGGTCGAATGTGTGAGGTTGGTATGAGAAGGCATGCTCAATTAAGGTATTGCGCCATGAATGGTTGATCTTAACACTAGCCCATGGCCGCTAAAGTCGATCAAGCATGAGGTTCGGCGCAAACTATGGCAGCCGCGCCGCGCCAGTTTCCAAGATCAAGTATTTTGACTTATGCGAGGATATCCTCTAGAATTATTTATGAGAGGATGTCCTCGCATATCTGTGGATCTGCACCATGCCGCCGATAGTCGACATTTCCTTGAGTACGCCAAGCCAAAACCCTTGGTGTCAGATTTTCCAACCAACGCCATTGCACAACTATGCTCGCCAACCTTTTATTTCACGGTGAATATGCCGCATATGTTGCCGCGTTCTTCAGCGGCCTCTTTCTCTGTAATAGCGTTCCGCATTTGGTCTCCGGCCTGCAGGGTATGCCCTTCCCTACGCCATTCGCCAAACCGCATGGTGTGGGCGACTCGTCGCCGCTGGTCAACGTCCTGTGGGGCTTTGCCAATCTTGTGGCAGGCGTGGTTTTGCTCTCAAGGCATCCGGTCTTACTGAGCTTGAATCCGGCGCTATTGGCGCTACTGATTGGCGTCTTGGTTATTGCAGTCTTTTCGTCGCTGCACTTTGGCAAGGTACAAAAAAACAAACTGCAGAAATAAGGCCGATCTTGGTTTGACCTGCATCACCCGCTGCCGTCCCCGTGGCGGCACTGCCGCCGTCAAGCGTACGGCGGCCGTCCGCCCAGACCGGGAGAGCTGGCAACTCAGTTTGCGCAAAGTTCGGCAATCGGTTTTCCATGGCGCGACGGGGCGGTGCAAATCATTTCTTCCGCCCAAGTTCCGACACATCTTGGCCATCGAATGACCTGGCATAAAATAATCATTGACAATCTATCTATGAGTAGATACATTTCGGTCACAGCAGCAAAAATGAGTGTTTAAACAGAGCTTCAACCGCCTCACGCTGTGCCGGCAAGCCGATTGTTGGGTACAAAACGGCATGCAGGCATTGAAGCCTGGAGACAATTTTGTAGTATGTGCATAGCGCGAGTTGGACCCATGTGTGTTTTTTGATGCTTATCTATCTACTAATAGATAACATTGAAAATCGCGATCAAGACCGGTTTGAGATTTGTATGTCGCAGTACCTGAATTGAGTTTTTTTATAACTTCATCTATCTATTAGTAGATTCAATAAAAGGAAAATCATGAACACGAAACTGCTTGGAATTTTTTTTCTGGCCGGCGCACTCAGCGCTCCCGCTTTCGCCGGCAATACCGCGTCAAATGCCCCGTTCACTTCGTTCCCAGGTGCCAGCACCAAGAGCCGGGCCGAGGTGAAAATCGAATTGGCCTCAGCCGTACAAGATAAAACCCTGGCACCTGAAGGTAATCATATCGATCCGTCGAATTCAGCCGTCGCTCGCCAGACACCGGCAACACGCACTACCGCCCTGGCTCAAGGCAATGGTTTGAGCAACCGCGAACGTCCCTGAACATAACCGCACCAAGCGCCGGACCTGATTCCGGCGACGCTGATAAACCTGCTTATAAACCCGAATGTAAACTGGGAAAATCCATCATGAAAATCGCACAATCTTTGTTGGCTGCAGCTATCCTTGCCACCCTTTCCAGCGTCGCCTTTGCCACCGATGCCGCACCGCCGGTCATGCCGGACGCCGTCACCTCAAACTTTCTCAAGGCTCTGAATAGCAGCACCGGACCGGCTCTTTACACCATGCAACCGGCGCAAGCCCGTCAGGTACTGACCGATGCGCAAAATAGTGTGAAAGTCGATCTGTCCGGCATCGAAATTTCCAATAAGACCATCGAGCAAGACGGTATCCGCGTGCCGCTGACCATTGTCCGCCCACAGGGTGTAACGGGCACGCTGCCGGTATTCATGTTCTTTCACGGCGGCGGCTGGATCCTCGGCGACTTTCCGACGCATGAACGATTGGTGCGCGACTTGGTAGTGCAGTCCGGTGCTGTGGCGGTCTTCGTCAATTACGCGCCGTCGCCTGAAGCCCGTTACCCGGTAGCGATCAACCAAGCTTATGCAGCCACCAAATGGGTTGCCGCCCACGGCAATGAGATCGCCGTGGACGGTAGCCGGCTCGCGGTAGTAGGCAATAGCGTAGGCGGCAATATGGCGGCTGTCGTCAGTTTGATGGCGAAAGACAAACAGGGTCCGGCGATTCGTTTTGAGGGTTTGATGTGGCCCGTGACGGATAGCGATTTTAACGATGGATCATACGCCGCCTATCCCGAAGGCTTCTTCCTGACACAACCGGCGATGCAATGGTTCTGGAACGCCTATGCGCCGCAACAAAGTCAGCGCGACCAAATCTACGCCTCGCCGCTGCGGGCGTCGGTGGCGCAATTAAAAGGTTTGCCGCCGACGTTGATTCAAGTGGCGCAGTTCGACGTGTTGCGCGACGAAGGCGAAGCTTATGGCCGCAAGCTTGACGCAGCCGGTGATGAGGTGACAACCACGCGCTATAACGGCACCATTCACGACTTCGGTTTGCTCAACGTCCTGGTCCAGGATGCCCCAACCCAGGCGGCGCTCAAACAGTTGTCCAACGAGTTGAAAACACGCCTGAAATAACACCATGCCGGTCTACACGGCGTGACCTGAAACCGTTCCTTCCGACGTAAGTCGAGCAGGGCATCGATACCGATCGATGCCCTGCTTTTTTGCGTCAAGCTGCGCCCTCTGATCCAAGGCCCAAGCTTCGGCCTTCGTCCCGTCCCTGTTATCGCGATGTCACCCGCTTGATTTGGATCAAGCGTACGGTAAGGCGCACCGAGTATGGTGTTTATGGTATTGAGACGCAGTTCACTGTGCCGCCCCTTACCGTATCAAGTTTGGCAACCCGACGCATCTCGCCTGTACGGCTTATCGGGTGTTCATCAAACCGATAGTTTTATAGCCTCGTCCGGCATAAAAATATTTTCAATCATCGATTTTGGAAAAACCCAAATGGCCTTTTTACATCACTTATTTGCTCAAGAACCTCTACTTGCGCTGTTCCTTACCATCGCGCTCGGCTACTTGGTCGGCAAGATCAAGCTCGGCAGCTTTACCTTGGGCGGCATTGCAGGAACCTTGCTGGTCGGTGTGGTTATTGGCCAACTGGGCATCAATATCGATAGCGGCATCAAGGCTATCTTCTTTGCCTTGTTTATTTATGCCGTCGGCTTCCAGGGCGGCCCGCAATTTTTCCACGCGCTGAACCGGCGTTCCTTGAATCAGTTGGCCTCGTCGTTTGTCATGTGCGTCACAGGTTTGCTGGTTGTGTTGCTGGCCGCCTGGATGTTCGGCCTGGATCGCGGCATGGCAGCGGGACTTGCCGCCGGCGGACTGACTCAATCCGCCATCATCGGCACTGCGGGCGACGCGATCGGCAAACTGGGTTTGTCCCCGGCTCTGATTAAAACCATGCAGACCAATGTCGCCGTGGGTTATGCCGTGTGTTATATCTTCGGCTCGCTCGGACCGATTATCATGGTCACCTGGTTTTTGCCCAAGGTAATGAAATGGGATATTCGCCAGGAAGCGGTGAAACTGGCCAAGCTGATGTCAGGCGGTCACGCCGAGCTCGAACCGGGTCAATTTAATGCCGTGCGCAATATCGATACTCGCGTTTATCAAATCGAAGCGGACAGCAAAGCCATCGGCCAGACCGCGCTGGCATTGGACCAAACCTTGTCCGATGCCGCGGTCGAAGCGATTTTCCGCAACGGTCAGGCGCTCGATCTGACCGACACTACGCTGATTCAGGCTGGCGATAGTGTCGCCATCACCGGTGTCATCGACGTGATGAGTCATGCGTCCGGCCTCTTCGGTCGCGAAATCAGCGCTCCTGACGGTCTTAGACTGGTCCAGGAAAACCGTGAAATTATATTGACCAATCGCGCCCTGAGCGGCCGTGAAGTGGGTCAGATTCATGACCAGGTCAAAGTCGAAACGCGTCATGGCGTGTTCTTGACCGCGGTCAAACGCATGGGACGCGACCTGCCGGTCCTCAACAAGCTGCAACTGAAAAGCGGCGACGAACTGCACTTCACCGGCAGTCCGCTCGACCTCGACCGGGTGCAATCCAAGATCGGCTATAAGATCAGCGCGGCAGCCGTCACCGACTTTGTCTTCTTCGGCATCGGCATGCTGATCGGCATGCTGGTCGGCCTGATCCAATTCAAAATCCTGGGCATCCCGGTATCGATCGGCAGCGGCGGCGGCTGTTTGTTGTCCGGTTTATTCTTCGGCTGGTTGCGCAGCGTCCATCCGAAATTTTCCGCGGTACCGGTGGGAGCATCCAATTTCCTACGCGATTTCGGCCTGGCCGTATTTGTCGGCATCGTCGGCATTGCCGCCGGCCCGCAAGCCTTGGTCGCCATCAGAGAATACGGCGTTACCCTGTTTTTCCTGGGTGTCGGCGTAACGCTGATCCCACAAGTCATCACCTTCTTCTTCTCGTACTACGTTCTGCGTATCCGCAACCCCATCGAAGCGCTGGCTTGCGTCGCCGGTGGCCGCAGTGCCAATCCGGCATTCGCCGCCTTGCTGGATAAAGCGGGCAACGCTACGCCGGTGGTTTCGTTCACCGTCACCTACGCGGTCGCCAACGTATTCCTCACGCTGTGGGGGCCGGTCATTGTCGGCATCATCACTAAAAACGCAATCCTCTAATCACTGCGAGCCCACATCATGTCAGAACACGAATTCAGCGAATTTTCCAAACTGAGCCCTTTCGAGCTTAAAGACAAACTGATCGACATCGCGTCTTCAGATACCGAGCGTTTGATGCTCAATGCCGGACGAGGCAACCCCAATTTCCTCGCGACTCTGCCACGCTGGGCTTTTTTGAGCCTGGGCGACTTCGCCATGCATGAGGCGGAACGTTCTTATTCGTATTTGAATAGCGGCTTCGGCGGCTTACCGGAACACGACGGCATTGTGCAGCGCTTCGACGCCTACGCCAACCATCATCGGCAAACCGACGGCGTCAACTTTTTACGTTCGGCCATCTCTTACGTCAAAGATCAATTGGGTTTGAACCAGGACACCTTCCTCTTCGAAATGGTCGGTGCCTTTTTAGGCTGCAACTACCCTACCCCACCGCGGATGCTGGTGCATACCGAGCAGATCGTCAAAGAATATCTGGCCCAGGAAATGTTCGGGCCGCTACCGCGTAACGGCGAGTTTTCGGTATTTGCCACCGAAGGCGGCACCGCTGCCATGACCTATATCTTCCAGACCCTGCGCGCCAATGGCCTGGTCAAGCCCGGCGACAAAATTGCCATCGGCACGCCGATCTTTTCGCCCTATCTGGAAATCCCCATCCTCGACGAATACCAGTTGGAGATCGTCGATATCCGTATGGATCAGCACGACGATTGGCAATTGCCGCAAGCTGAAATCGACAAACTGCTGGACCCGGCGATCAAGATATTTTGCCTGGTCAACCCCAGCAATCCACCCTCGACCAAACTCTCGGATGCGGTGCTGGATCAGTTGGCTACGCTGGTAACAAAACAACGTCCGGACTTGTTTATCGTCACCGACGATGTCTACGGCACCTTCGCCGACGACTTCGTTTCGATCTTCGCCAAATGTCCGCGCAACACACTCTGCGTCTACTCGTTCTCGAAATTTTTTGGCGCAACCGGATGGCGCCTGGGCACCATCGCGCTGCATGACGACAATATTTTCGACGACGCGCTCGCCGCCCTGCCTGAAACAGAAAAATGCCGGCTCGATGCACGTTATGCTTCGCTGACCACCGAACCGCGCCAGGTAAAATTTATCGACAGACTGGTGTCCGATAGTCGCGCCGTCGCCTTGAATCACACCGCCGGCTTGTCATTGCCGCAGCAGTTGCAGATGGCGCTGTTCTCCCTCAATGGCTTGATGGACCGCGAGCATCGCTATAAAGACGCAGCCAAACAACTGATACGCAAACGGTATCAGACGCTCTACAGCCATATGGGCGTCAAGGTGGTACACGAAGCCAACGACGTCAACTACTATTCCTTGATCGACTTGCAGGAAATCGGCGGCCAACTATACGGCCCCGATTTCGAAGCGTGGTTTATCAAAAGCGACCTCGGCATCAACTTCCTGTTTCGCCTGGCAAAAGAAACCGGCGTAGTGTTATTGCCCGGCAAGGGTTTTGAAGTGGTCGATACCTCCGCCCGCGTTTCGCTGGCCAACCTCACCGATATCGAATATGCCTCAATCGGTAAATTTACCCGGCAAGTGCTCGATGAATGCTACCAGGACTTCAAAAAGAGTCTAACCTTATAAGCGTCTAGCACCGAATCGGGCCGGGTCGCGTCATGCACAACGGCGCGCCCCGGCCCTGGCCGTCAGTCCATCCTCTATCGAGCTTGCCATTGACATGAAATACAAGGATTACTACGAGACCCTGGGTCTGCAACGCAGCGCGACATCCAGCGAAATCAAAACCGCATATCGCAAGCTGGCGCGCAAGTACCACCCCGACGTCAACAAACAAGCCGGCACCGAAGAACGTTTCAAGGAAGTCGCCGAAGCCTACCAAGTGCTCAAGGACGACGAGAAACGCGCCGCCTACGATCGCATGGGCAGCGACTGGCAAAACGGCCAGGACTTCCAACCGCCGCCCAACTGGAACGAAGGTTACGAATTCAGAGGACGCGGCCGCGAAAGCCAGTCCACAGCCGATTTTAGCGACCTCTTCGCGGAAATGTTCGGCCAGGCCGCCGCAGCCGGACATGGACGCCAACGAGAGATGCACGCTGCGGGCGAAGACCATCACGCCAAAGTCGTGATCGCCCTGGAAGACGCCTATCGCGGCGCGCAACGCGCGATCTCGCTGCAAATGCCGGTGGTCGATGCCCAAGGCCATGCCACCCTGCAAAGCCGTACCTTGAACGTAGCTATTCCCAAGGGCGTAGCTGCCGGTCAGCGCCTGCGTTTAGCTGGCCAAGGCGGCGCAGGACTCGGCCAGGGGCCGGCCGGCGATCTCTACCTGGAAATTGCCTTCCAGGATCACGCGCTGTTCCATGTCGACGGACGCGATGTCTCGCTCAACCTGCCGGTCGCCCCGTGGGAAATTGCACTCGGCGCGCAAGTAACCGTGCCCACCCCCGACAGCTCAGCGGAGATGACCATCCCGCCTGGCTCAACCAGCGGGCGGCGCCTACGACTCAAAGGCAAAGGCATACCGGGCAACCCGGCGGGCGACCTGTACGTGATCTTGAACATCGTCCTGCCCCCCGCCGACAGCGACAGCGCCAAAGCGGCCTACGAGGCCATGCGCCAAGCATTTGCCTTCGACCCACGCGCACATTTTTACGGGTGATGAGATGAAAGAATCGGTGACGACTTATTTTGAAGGACATCTGATCGAAGAGCACGCCGAACTCACGCTCGTCGAACTGTGTCGCGCCAGTGGCGCTTCGGCAGAGCAATTGACCTTATGGGTTTATGAAGGCGCGTTTGAACCGCGCGGTGCTGAGCCGCAGGAATGGCGTTTTAGCGGGGCTGAGTTGCGCCGAGCCGCGACGGCTCAGAGATTGGCGCGGGATCTGGAAATCAATGCGGCGGGGATTGCACTGGTGTTGGATTTGTTGGATCAGATTGAGGGGTTGCGGGGGCGAGGCCGGCATTAATGCGCATATTGGGTGGCTGTGGCTCACCCGCCATCAGTTTGGCGTGCCGCTCTGAAATAACTTGACAGGCACGCCCCGTACCAACAACACAAACCGTCCCCTCACCCTACCCAATCGAATACGCAAACGCCCCCGCCTCATCCGCGCGCACCGTGATCTGCCCAATCGCCGCCCCGTCGGCCATGCATTCCAACACGGTTTGCGCGATTTCCGGCAACAAGGTTCCGTTCAGGATGTGATCGACATTACGCGCGCCCGAATCGACTTCGGTGCAACGCGCCAGTACCGCGTCCACCAAGGAGTCGTCCCAGGTAAATTGGGCTTTGTGGTTCGCCGCGATGCGCGCGCCGATGCGTGCCAGCTTCAGTTCGATAATTTCGACCAGCACCTCATCGGAAATCGGGTAGTACGGCACCACCTTCATCCGGCCGAGGAAGGCAGGTTTAAAGGCTTTGTAGAGTTGCGGCCGGAGCGTCTCGGCTAATTCGTCGGCGCTGGGTAAATCTTCGGCGCTTTGGTTCAAGCAGGCTTGCATGATGGCTGCGGAGCCGACGTTGGAGGTGAGGATGATAATGGTGTTGCGGAAGTCGATCTCGCGACCTTCCGCGTCGTCCATGCAACCTTTATCGAAGACCTGGAAAAACATTTCCAGCACATCCGGGTGGGCTTTTTCGACTTCGTCCAACAGCACGACCGAATAGGGATTGCGGCGCACGGCTTCGGTCAGTACTCCACCCTCGCCGTAACCGACATAACCCGGCGGCGAACCCTTCAGGCCTGACACGCTGTGGGCTTCCTGGTATTCGCTCATATTGATGGTGATCAGCTTACGCTCGCCGCCATATAAAATATCGGCCAAGGCCAATGCGGTTTCGGTTTTGCCTACGCCTGATGGGCCGACGAACATAAACACGCCACGCGGTTTATTGGGGTCTTCCAGATTGGCGCTAGCGGTACGCACGCGCTGCGCCACGGCGTCCAGGGCATGGTCCTGGCCGATTACGCGAGCCGCAAGCAGGGGCTGCAGGTTCAGCACCGTCTGGATTTCGTCTTTGATCATGCGGCCCAGCGGAATTCCGGTCCAGGCGGCTACGATCTCGGCCACCACGTGACGGTCGACTTGCAACGGCACCATCGGTTTGCCTTGCTGCAGCGCGTGTAAGGCGGCAACCTTCTGCTCCAGTTCCTCGGCCGCACCGCTCGACACCGGCTGGGTGGAAACGCCATCCAATACCGCTTGCGCCTGGGCATGCAGCGCTTGAATCTCGGCGACCAGGCTGCGTTCTTGTGCATAACGCTGCTCATCTTGCGTGACGCTGTTCAGGTGCGCAGCACGCGTCTCGCGCAATTGCAGCAAACGCTCTTGATGCTGGGCGCCGGTTGCGGTTTCCCGCTCCAAGGCGCCGATCTCAGCGTCGAGTCGATCGATCTGTTTGCGGGTGTCTTCGATCAAAGCCGGCGTGGCACTTTGGGCCAGCGCCACTTTTGCGCAGGCGGTATCGAGCACGCTGATAGCCTTGTCGGGCAGTTGCCGGCCGCTGATGTAGCGGTGCGACAAGCGTACGGCCTCGGTGATTGCTTCATCGAGTACGCGCACGTTAAAGTGACGCTCCATCAACGGCGACATACCGCGCAACATGGCTGCGGCCAAGGTTTCGCCAGGCTCTTCGACTTTGACCACCTGAAAGCGCCGGGCCAGGGCGGCGTCCTTTTCAAAATATTTCTTGTACTCGCTCCAGGTGGTGGCTGCAATGGTACGCAGTTCGCCCCGCGCCAGCGCGGGTTTGAGTAAATTGGCGGCGTCGTTCTGCCCCGCCTGCCCGCCGGCACCGATGATGGTGTGGGCTTCATCGATAAAGAGAATAATCGGATGCGGACTCTTTTTGACTTCGTCGATGACGTTCTTCAAGCGATTCTCAAATTCGCCCTTCACGCTGGCGCCGGCTTGCAACAAACCCATATCGAGCACATGCAAGGCCACCCCGCATAGCGGTGTCGGTACATCGGCAGCGGCGATGCGCAGCGCCAGGCCTTCGACCACCGCCGTTTTACCGACACCGGCTTCGCCGGTGAGGATGGGATTGTTCTGGCGGCGGCGCATCAGAATATCGATGGTTTGCCGAATTTCGGCTTCGCGGCCGATCACCGGGTCGATCTTGCCTTCTGCCGCGCGCAACGTCAGGTTATTGGTGTAAGTGTCGAGTGCGGGCGTTTTTGAAGGCCCAGTCCGGCTTGCGGAAACCGCCTCCGCGGCCTCCCCTTGAGCTGCATCGCCCGGCTCGGCAGTAGGCGTTGCTTCATCCGAACCTCGGGTCACCGTGTCGAAGTTATGCTTCAAGTCGTTCACCCGCACCGCCGCAAACAGCGGTGAAATCCGTTGGGCAAATTGCGCCAGGTCAGGTCCGGTGAGAAATGCCAAGAGCAAATGCCCCGAGCGGATACGGCCCAGTTGCGAATCCAGGGAGGCAATCAGCCAGGCTTGTTCGAACAGCGCAATCAGATGTTGTGAAAACACCGGCGTACGTGTGTTGCCGGTTTTGAGTGCGCTCAGTTCATGTTCAAGATCGGCGCGCAATACATCGCGGCTAATTTCGCTGGCGCGCAATACGCAAGAAACATCGCTCTTGGCATCATCGAGCAAAGCGATAAACAGATGTTCCAGGTCAACTTCATAATTGCCCCGCGACAGACATGCACTCGCGGCACGTTCAGCCGCTTGCCGGCAAGCAGGATTCAATTTGGTGATCAAGGTTTTTAACGGTGTGCTCATGGCTGGTCGCGGGCTTTGTCTGATAGGACGTGGCGTAAAATCATTCAGTGAATGACGTGCAATTCATAACAGGAATCAGTGCGATCGATGACCGAATCGCGAGTGCTCAGGAATGCGTCCCAACCTAATCTCGCACCGGCACTTAATTGGCTAAAGCCGACATCTGCACGCCGCAAAATCAGTACCACTTCATATTCGAGGGTGATGCCGGCCAACACCGTCAACATCCGTTCCAAGGCCAGGGCGCGTTCGGCACCGGGCAGAAACATGTCGTAATCGGCCTTCGCCAGCGGCCCTATCAACAGGCGGGCGCGCATATCGCGCTGCCAGATTCGCGCTCCGGCCAGTGCCGTGGCACCCAGCGTCGCATTGACACCGCTGAGTGTGGTGAGCTGATCGGGCGGCACGTCGTACCACTTGCCGATAAATTGCTGGACCACAATGGGTACGGAAAAATAGTCGGTCAGCGCATTTTGCAAAAATACAGCCGAGACCGGTTTGTGGCGCGCGGCCCCCGCATAACCGGCGAGCGATTCATCGTACAGAGACCCGGCGCCGGTATGCAAATCGCCGCGACTCTGGGCGTCGCCGATGCCGGCCAGCGACAGCAACAGCGGCAAATAACGTTCGTCGCGATCCGTTTCGTATTGAAACGGCAAACGGTATTTTTTCCATGCGGCATAAAATAATGCAGTGGCGCGGTTCGAGAAAATATCGAAAAACTCGCGTGCGGCGCGATCGCGTTTCGAATATTCGCGCTCGGCAATTTGCTCGGTATAGTGCAATGGCAAGGCGCCTTGACCGCCCAGCAAACCGAAGAACGCAGGCGTGATGTGTACTTGATCAAGGCTGCCGTCGGCAATTGCGGCGGCACGTTGAATCGCATCCAACAGTTTGGCGCCGTCGCCGCTATGCGCGTCGATGGCGTGAATTTCGCTGGGTGGAAAAGCGAGCGAAAGCGTGTTTCTGAACGACAAACATTGCGCCACGATATCTTCGGCACGTACCGAATCCTGACGCGAAAACCACAACTCGAGCAAGCGCACCGCCTGGAAAAATCCAAAGCGATAAGGCTCCTCAAGCAGGCGGCCGATTACACCAGTATCGATTCGCCGCTGCGGGGTTTGCATCGGATGATCTCCTGGTTGGTACGCTTCGACAGAATCACCAATTGAATAAAGCTGTTTAAGTGTACGTACAGCCCAAAGAAGCGATCCATCACGTTGATAAACGAGCTCAGGCTGGTGCCGACAAAATGCTCCTCGTCTATCGTCAAAGTAATTTCGATGCCGCGCACAAACGTTGCGAAAGGTTTCCCCGGCAGCCATTGCACCACCGGGCGATGGTCGATCGCAACAATGCCGTCGATATGCCGGCCCGATACCGGCGTACGCGGCAGATCGTAAATCCGCAGCATTTCCTTGAGTGTCGACAAGCCGCTTTGTGCCAGCGAGACATGATTTAACGCCAGATGTGAAATCAAGCGCCAATGCATCGAGCGACCCCGTTCGAAACGTACACTGGGTGTGGGCCGGCGCAACATCGAGATAGTGCTGACCAATGCGTCGCCGCCCATAAACAAATCACCGCCTTCCAAGCCGAAAGCCAGGTCGGCGGGCAAGTCACGATTGGTGCAGGTCAGGTTCAGACTCAAGGTATCGGTTTGCGGTTCGGCGGGGTCGAAATCGATATCGACAATGGAAATTTCCGTTTCGTAGCCGGGGCTTTTTTGCGCCACCGACTCATCGCGCCGAGCCAACCAGTAGTGTCCGGCTTGCTGCGTCGCTTCGCCATGACGCAGAGAATAAAACGGTCGGAATTCAACTAGCGACTCACCCGCCGGCGTCTTTTTGATCATGTGAACCGAATCGATCGAATACACCTCGTTGGCGAAGGCACGGCGCGAATCGGGCACCACCGGGTAGGCGATCGAAGTGTGACTGACGCGGATCGGTTCGCCATGCCGTTTGAACAGATTGACCACCGGCGTACAAAACAAGCGTAAATTCGCCGCTGATAATGAGTCGAGCAAACGGCCGGCCTGTGAATTGCCGCGCACGTCCTTCAACACCACATGGAGCGTGATACGTTTGCTGCGCCCGGCTTTTTGCGTCAATGACTTGAGGTCGAGGTCGAGGAAATTGAATTTTTCCGGGAAGGCAAAATATTCGGTCAACAGGCGATACGCCGGATGCGATTTGGCCGGATAGTCAATCAGGTTGTCGGTAATGTCGAACCCGGCTTGCGTGATCGGCGACGTCGCAAGCGGCAACCAACGCCTGTTTTGGTCCGCTTCCACATAGGTCGCAACCGTGTTGAGGAAAAAACAATCCGACAATGCCGCCAAAAAAGACTGCTCGCCCTGCAAATACACCCGCAACTTGGGTAAAGGAAAGGCCGAGAAGTCGAATTGCGCCGAGGTCAACTCCAGCGTAATCGATAACACGCCGGTCGCCGTCGACGGCAATACGGTCGCCGCAGGCGCCGAAGCGACTGCGCTATATTTTGCGGTACTAATCCGTATCGGCGCGATCACCACGTCATAGGCGGTACGGAATAGGCATTCACCTTCGCGTATCAGATTGGATTTTAATTCGGTGCCGCGTACGACCACGCTCGGCTCGGTCAGTTGACTGACCGCCTCCCCCGGCTCGAATTGTGCGATCGAGCATGAAGGGAAAGGCCGCAGATAGTGCGGGTAAAGCACTTCAAACAGTGCTTCGGTAAATTCCGGGTAATCGTCGTCGAGCTTTTTATTGATCCGCGCGCCCAGCAGCGCGAATGATTGGATCATGCGTTCAACGTGCGGGTCGTCGGTATGCTCGCCCGACATCGCCAGACGTGCGGCAATTTTTGGGTAGCGTTCGGCAAAATCGCCTGAGTAGCGACGCAGAAACGATAATTCACGTTCGTAATACGGGAGCAGTTCTTCCATTTTTTTATTCGCAGATCACTGCTGCGCCTCTTGCTGCTCTCACGCTTAAAGTTTGGCGCGTGTGCGCGTCACCGAATACTGGAGTGTCGACGGTTGTAGCATCGCGTCAAAGCTGACCGGCTCCGCTGCCGGATGGACAACCAGTAGAGCCGCGATGGCAAAATTCAAAGCATTGGTCGATCGCCCACTTAATTCAAGCGTGACCGTAACTCGCTGCAACCGTGGTTCATGCCGCTCAATCGCCTGTTGAATCGATTGGCAAATAAAGCTCCGATCATAATGGCTGGCGAGACTCAGGCCGGCAAAATCATTCAAACCGTAGGTCAAGACCGAGCGTTGGCATTCCGGCAAAGCCGCCAAGTCGTCTTCCATAAATACAATACGCGTATTCAGGATCGCTTCCACGTCGCGCGCCACGGTAGCCTTCAATTCATCAAGCGAAAGGTGCCTTAGCGCCACCGCCGCCGGCTTGCGCGGTTCGTCGTCGAACAATTTGTCGAAGAAACTGGGTTCGAAGCGCTTCATCGAGGCCTTAAGAAAAGCAATTGCGAAAAAAAACGAACCGCGGCGTATCCGCCGCGGCCCGCTGGTCTCGCTAACAACTTAAACGGCGTACGTTTTGTCGTTTTTCGTGAGACTCCAAGCACCTTGAGCATTACCGCCCTGGTTGCCGCCAATCTTTTGCTGCGTGTATTTCCACTGCACCGCCGCGTACTTCAGGGTAAATTCTTCGCTGGGCAAGCCTTCGCCCGCTACCGACGGCGTGACGCTGGAGATAATCACGTTCTTCAGCTTGATTTCCATAAACTTGATACGCTTGCCTTCGCCGTCCGCACGCATGAAGTCGACCGTGACCTCATCGAAGGTGGTGCCGCCCGAAGCGTGTTGATACAACAAAGGACTGACGACATCCATATCTTTGCTAAACGTCATGTCGTCATGACTGCAACGCTCGGAGGTCAGGCCACCGGCAGTGGAAGCCGTCGCCGAACGCGGCTGGGTAATCGCGTGACTCCAGGACGAGACTTCGACCCAGCCCGCATGATCTTTATCGGCCGACTCGCCGCTGATTGCCGGACTACCAAACTTAAGATATATATCCTTCATGACCCACAGCTCCTAACTGATTGAGAGAATGTTTTTTGCAGCGAGGAAGCCCCCCAGGCTGCATCACTACATTACGAATTCACAGATTTTGGCAAATCCGCAACGAGTCGCAAAGAAATCGACAACTCATCCAGCTGGAAGTGCGGCCGTAAAAACGCCACCGAGCGATACGAACCAGGCTTGCCCGGAATTTCAGAGACTTGAATTGAAGCTTCTCGAAGCGGAAATTGCGCCTTTTGTTCTTGGGTTGCATTGTCGTCAAGCAGCACATACTGCGAGATCCAACGGTTCAAAAACACCTCGACGTTTTGCGCCGAGGCAAAGCTGCCGATCTTGTCGCGCATCATCGCTTTCAGGTAATGAGCGACCCGCGAAACCGAAAAAATATACTGGAGTTGAGCCGACAACACCGCATTGGCATTGGCGCTGTCCGTGTTGTATTTTTTTGGTTTCTGCACCGACTGCGCCGCGAAGAATGCCGCGTAGTCCGAGTTTTTGCAATGCACCAAGGGAATAAAGCCGTGATCGCTCAATTCCTTCTCGCGCCGATCGGTAATCGCAATTTCAGTCGGGCATTTCAATGCCACTTCGCCGTCGTCGGTTTTGAAGGTATGCGTCGGCAGATCCTCCACCAAGCCGCCGCCTTCAACACCACGAATCGCCGCGCACCAGCCAAAATCGTCAAATGCCGCGGTCAGGCGAGCACCGAAGGCCCAAGCCGCGTTGCACCACAGATATTTGCTGTGGTCGGTGCCGTCGACATCCTCGACAAAATTAAAGCTCTCGGCAATCGCGCCATCTTTGGGATTAAACGGCAAACGGCCCAGAAAACGCGGCAAGGTCAAGCCGACATAACGTGAATCTTCGGAATCGCGGAAAGACTTCCATTTTGCATATTCAACTGTATCGAACACCTTGCCCAGGTCGCGCGGACGCCCCAAATCAGCAAAGGTTTCGAGACCCAGCAGCTCGGGTGACGAGGAGGTGATGAACGGCGCATGCGCGGCCGCCGCGATATGGGCCATCTGTTCGATAAAATAAACGTCTTCGGGCTGACGCGTAATTTCGAAGTCGCCGATCAGGGTACCGAACGGGGCGCCGCCGAAAGTGCCGAATTCTTCCTCGTAGACTTTCTTGAACAAAGCACTTTGATCAAATTCGATCGAGGTTTTGAAGTCGCGGATCAAGTCTCGCTTGGTCGCGTTCAAAGCACGGATCTTGATCGTGGAACCGGTGTTGCTCTCTTTGCATAGGTAATGCAAACCGCGCCAAGTGCTTTCCAATTTTTGGAAAGCCTCAGCGTGCATCACCGCACTGAGTTGGGCGGAGATCAATTCATCGAGCTCGGCCACCCGGGCATCGATGGTCGCCGACAAGTTGTCGGAGACAATCACTGTGCCGCTGAGCACTTGCTTGACCAGCTCGCCGATCAGGTCTTTAGCACGCGCGTGCTCGGATTCCGATTTGGCAACCTTGCTTTTGTCGACGATGTCGTCCAGCAAGGATGTGCCGCTTGGCGCTTCATAACTGGCGCCGGCCGGCGCCGCGTGGTTGGTTTGAGTGGTCATTTCACGTCGTCCTTGGCCGGTTCATCGCTTTCATCGTTACGCCCTTGAGCCGCCAGCGCTTGCAACTGCTGGGTGTTACTCAAAACCTCGCTCAACAAATCTTCCAGCTTGTCGTTGCCGGCCATTTTGTTGCGCAGGTCGGCCAGCTTCGAACGTGCTTCGAGCAACAAGCGCAAGGGTTCGACATTCTTGACCACGGAATCGGGGTCGAAATCGGCAATCGACGTAAAGCGTAAATCGATGCCGAATTTGCCGCCACCTTCGCTCAGGCGATTTTCAACCTGGAACGCGGCACGCGGCTCGATGCCTTTCATTACGTCGTCAAAATTATCGCGATCGATATTGACGAACTTGCGTTCGCGCAGTTTCGGTTGCTCGATTTCAGACTGGCCCGCCAGATCGCCAACCACGCCAACAACAAAAGGCAGTTCCTTGACTTCAATCGCGTCTCCGAGCTCCACCTCGTACGTCAACTGCACACGCGGCGGACGCACTTTCTGCAAGCGTTTTTGAATACTTTCTTTCTTGGCCATTGTCGATTCCTCGGAACTTACTTGCGAAGTGCGCTAAATGGGTCTGACGCGCCGCTGGCTTTAGCCGGTGCCGGGCTGGCAGCAGAAGCCGGGGCCGCAGGCGCCGCGACACCCGACGCCGCGACACTGGCCGAAGCCGCAACCGGAGCGGCAACATGGTGCACTACGCGACGCTTTTTCTTGGCGGCAGCCGCAGCTTTCTGTTGCTCTTCAGCAGCTTCTTCGGGGAACAAGGTAGCCTCACCCAAAGTGTCACGCAGTTGTTTCGCCAAACTTTGTGCATCCGCCGTTGCATCGCCGGTCAGCCCTTCGTCCTGACGCAGTTCGCCCAGCGATTGGGTTGCAACCCGCAAGCCGCTCACCACCAACACGCTTTTGGCTTGACGATCGGTCTGATCACGTTGCAGCGCTTCTTGCGCAGCGACAATCGCCTGGCCGTAATGATTTTGTGCGAACTGGATTTGCGCGATCCTGGACCACGGCTCTTCACGCGTCGGATCGTCTTTTGCCAACTGCTGGTACAACGGGATAGCACGGTCGTTATCGCCGCCCTTCCAAACTGCGTCTGCCGCAGCCAGATTCTTATTGAAGGTTTCAGGGACTGCCGCAGCCGTATTATCTTGCGTCGCGCAACCTGCGACCACAGCACAGGCAGCCACTGCCGAAGCGAATTTTGCAAAATGCCATCTTGTCATCGTTCTTTACCAGTTCAGCGGGGATTTATAAAATATGGAGTTACTTTTCGCAGCTCGGAAAACGTGTTGTATAGTACCGACCTATTTGAGATAGTTCAAGAAAGCTGCGCGCGCTTTGTCATATAAGAGAGATTAACACTAAAATTAATTACATTAAGCTATCGAAATTCTTTCAGAATCCTTTCGCTTCGTCGATTACGGGATTCTTTCGAACGCCTTTCACTACCCGCGCAACCTTGATTTCAAACAGGAAATTTTAATTAAAATCGGATTTGTTAAATTTTCGAGATGCAAATTTAAGATTAATCTTAAAAAACTTAAATTTTCCTCTCCAATGGTCATGCTGTTTTTTCAATCAAAGTATGCTATCAACCGTTAGATTCCTAAGGGGCGGCCTTAAAGACCGCGCATCGACAGCAATGAAATTTCGGTTTCCATCGTGGCTTATGTTGACATGTTTGCTGGCCGCGCTGAGCGGCTGCGCTGCCGGCGTCGGCGTACTGGGGACCGTCGCCAGCAGCGCCTTGCAGGCCTACGGAATCGGCAAGCCAGATCTTCCGGATTCCCAGAAACCCCCGCGGGAGATAGGTTTGACGCTATTCGCCGCGCCCAACCTGAACGCCGCCAACGATCAAAAACCTTTCGCCATGGTGGTCAAACTTTACGCGCTAAAGGACCCGACTTCATTCTTGCAAGCCTCGTCGGATACCTTTTCCGATCCGGACAAAGAAAAGAGTAAATTAGGGTCCGATCTAATTAGCGAACGCGAGATAACCTTGATTCCGGGACAGCACTATACGGTCAAGGAAAAGGTCGCCTACGAAGCCAGCGCCTTCGGCGTGGTAGCATTATTTCGTGATCCTGCGCCGCAGCGTTGGAAATTTGCTTTCGACACGGCGAAATCACAAAAATCCGGTATTATCGTCGGCTTGCATAATTGTGCGATGACAGTGACTAGCGGTACCGTGATCCCAACAGAGCAAGGCCTGCCAGCTCCGGCCCTTAATTTACTCTCATCGGTGAGTTGCGGATAATAATTCGGTAATACGCGATTTAATACGTGTATTAAGCTTTTTTATGCAAATAGGTTAATCATGAGTTATTCGGCTAAAGTGTTATGGGGCGAAGGCCTGTTTTTGCGGCCCCAACATTTCCAGCGGCAAGATGCGTATCACGAATCTCGCGTTTTCGAGTCGGTGCAAGCCGTGCAACCTTACAACTGGGGGGTCCGCTCGGTGCGCTTCGACCTCGATGCGCTGAGCAGCAATGTGCTGCGCGCCACCGAGTTGTCACTGGTTTTTTCCGACGGCGAATTATATTCGGCGCCGCAGGCCGACGAGTTGCCGCCGCCGATTTCGCTGGATACGCTGCCGGATGGGGTCAATGAGGTCACCTTCTACCTGGTGCTGCACCCGCTGCATCACTCCGGTAAAAATTACGCGGCGGATATCAACTCCGGTTTTGTCTCGCGTTTTGTCAGCGAGCAAACTTCGACGCCCGATTTATTTACCGATGCGGTCGAAGCCGACTTGACGTTCCTCAAGAAGACCGTCAAATTGATCGCCCACAGCGAGCCGCGCGACCAGCTACTGTCGATTCCTCTGGTGCGCGTACGTCGCACCACCACCGCGGGGTTTGAACTCGACGAAGATTTTGTGCCGCCGATTTTGTCGATCAGTGCGTCGCCGTTTGTGTTTCAGCGGCTGCGCCGCCTGATCGATGCCTTGCAAGCCAAGGTCAACGCTCTGTTCGGTTTCCACCGTGAACCGACCAAGAACATTATCGAATTCCGCTCAGGCGATATTGCATCGTTCTGGCTGCTGCATACCGCCAGTGCCGCCTATGCCGCGCTGAATCACCTGTTCCAGCATCCGGTACTGCATCCCGAGCGGCTTTACCAAGAATTGCTGCGCCTGGCCGGAGCGCTGATGACCTTTTCCAAGGGTTATACGCTGGCGGATCTGCCCGTGTACCGGCATGACGACCCAGGCCCGGCATTCGCGCGGCTGGATTTTATTTTGCGCGAACTGCTTGAGACGGTGATTTCGACACGCTATTTTGCGATTGCCTTGGAAGAAGTCCGCCCGTCGTTCCATCAGGGCCGTCTCGATTCGGGCAAGATCGACGACAAGACCACCTTCTACATCGCCGTTTCGGCTGATATGCCGGCCGTGGAATTGGTCGAGGCCGTACCCGCACGCTTCAAGGTCGGTGCGCCCGATGACGTCGACAAACTGGTGTTATCCGCGATGCCGGGAGTGGTCCTGACCTATACGCCGCAAATTCCACCGGCAATTCCGGTGCGGCCCGGCGTGTGTTACTTCGAGCTGGAAACGCGTGGAGCCTTGTATGAGCGCATGTTGCAATCGCAATCTGCGCAAATTTACACGCCCTCCGGCATTAAAAATCTTGAAATAGAACTGATTGCCGTGACCTCATGAGCCTCGCCCCCTCTCTCTTCGACAACGATGTGCCGCTGGCCCATGCAGGCCCGGCAAGCGAACCTTCATATCAGGTCAAGTGTTTGCTGGACTTGTTGTACGACGGCTTTTTCATGTTGTTCCTGCTGAAAAATGGCCGCGAACCGGGTGCCGCCGATGCTTTTGTCGAGCGCATCAAGCAGTTTCTCGGCGACTTCGAGCGCGGCGCGAAAAAACTCAACATTGCGGCCGACGATGTCTTTATGTCGAAGTTCGCATTCTGTGCGGCCATCGACGAATCGATACTCTCGTCACAGTTTAAAATTCGCTCGGAATGGGAGCGTCGCCCGCTGCAGTTGCAATTATTCGGCGAACAACTTGCCGGCGAGAAGTTCTATCAGTACCTCGAAGAATGCCGGGCTCAAGGCAGCGTGCGCTTGCAGTCGCTTGAAGTGTTCCACATGTGTCTGCTGCTCGGCTTTCAAGGCAAATACCTGCTGGAAGGCCCGGAAAAACTGGCCTATCTGACGGCACGCCTGGGCGATGAAATTGCGCGCCTCAAAGGTACCCGGGCAGCGTTCGCGCCCCATGGGCAACTGCCGGACAAGGTTGCGCATGCGCTGAAACGTGAACTGCCGCTGTGGATTGTCGCCGCCGTATTTTCGCTGGCCGGGGTGCTGGCCTACATCGGCTTGTCGTCTTATTTGCGCAACTCCACCCAGCAGGCAATCGCCCCATACTCCCAACTGGTGAAGCTGGGCCCCCGCTCCGCCAGCCTGACCATTTCGCTGCCCTGACCTTGCCGCAAAGCGGCGATAACGCGGCTACGCTATGGATTGGATTGGGTGGTCGGCGATTGCTGCCCCGACGGACACGCCGGGTCGTGGCCCCAATGGCCTTCGCAGATGCGCCAGCGGCAAACCTCGCTGGCAAAAAAACCTTGCTTTTGGCAAGCCTTGATTTGGTCTGCAAAAGAAAGTTTTGCCGCGGGTGCCGAAGCTGGGGCTGAAGTAGATGCCGCGCCAGCCGGTGCGGCCTTGCCTTTGAACGGCTTGGTGCGCGAAACCAGTACCGCAAGCAAGTCTGCATCCGGGTCTTCGGTTTTTGCACTGCTTCCTGGGGTCGATGGTTTCTTCGCGGTATGCGCGGCGGCAGCGTGCGTCTCACTTAACTCATGTTTCGCGCGAGCCTTGGCCTCGTCATGAGCCAATTTGGCTTTTTCTTCATGTGCTGCTTTTTTCGACGCTTTGGATTCCTTAGCTTTTATTGTTCCTCCAGCCGAAGCCGTATCGGAGCCAGCCGCCAAGGCATCGGCAATTCTGCTGTGACCAGGTTCCACCGCCGGCACCCCTTGCACCGCGGATCCGGACACCAGCGCATCCGGAGCGACGGTAACGATGGTGGCCGCTTGCGGCGCAGCGGAAGCATCGCTTTTGGCCGACGGATTAAGATCCGTGCCGCTCGCGGGTTTTACCGCCTCGGCAGAACTCGCAGCAGCGGGCGCAGGCAGTGCCAAGCTGGCATCTTCCCGGTGTCCGGCCAACCGGCGCGGCACGACCAGAGCAGCCACACAAACCACGCCCACCAGCATCAAACCCAACCCAATCAAGCGTGCTTTGCCGCGCCGCGCCGTCGTGTCAGATGGCGCATCGACTCGGCCTTCAAGGGCTGCGAGGATTCTTGATCCGTTCTCTTTCGCTTCGGTGGACGCAGCAGGTGCGCCATTGAGCAGGCTAGGCCGGCCATTGTGTTTCGAACCATCCGACGCGCTCATTCAATATCCTGTTAAATCTTGACTTAATTTTCTCAGATAATATGATCTGATGTTGCTCAACTGTGCGATTCTAAGAGCAGAACTGTTAAAACTCAATTGTTTCAAACGAGCGGCTGACAATCGTAATTTTTGTAATTAAATATTGTAATAATCGTAATTAAATTGATATTAGCCGCCTTAGTCCTATATTTCGTTATTGCTGTCTCATTAATAACACTGGCCCTATTTAAACCGGCCCGTACAGCAATGCTATCAAGCCTTAGCAGCATTTCATCCCAGTGCCAAGATAAGATCTCATTTATCATCAAATCGGCATCGGGTGAGATACGCCGCTCAGGTGCTTCTGCAATTGTCAATGCAAGTGAGATACAAAATTTATTGGTCCGGAGACGCTTGCTGCTTTTGGGAACTGCAGGTATTCTCTTGACGCCTCCGCTTATCGCCATTGCATTGCACGGCAAACGTTTCTTTCAATTTAATTACACCCCAGAGCCTGACGAAAAAATCGCCGCGCTGTTGAATGGCGAGCAGCTTGTCGCACCACCGCCGCTTCCTCCCGAGGTGTTTACCACCCCTGAAGTCGAGCAGTACAGGCCCGCGCTCAAGGGTGCAAGCCGCGATTGGAATTTGCTGGATAGCGATTTTCGGACCCGCTTGCTGCTGGTCTACAAAATCATGCATGAGCAGTATGGATACGACTTGGTGCTACTTGAAGGTTATCGCAGCCCGGAACGTCAAGATGCGCTATCCCGCATGGGCGGCAACGTAACCAATGCGGCCGCGTACCAGAGCTATCACCAATATGGCTTGGCGGCGGACAACGCCTTTTTGCGCGAAGGAAAGATCGTGATCACCGAGAAAGACCCGTGGGCCATGAAGGGTTACCAGTTATATGGGCAGGTCGCGGAACAAGTTGGGTTGCATTGGGGCGGTCATTGGAAAAACATGGACCTCGGGCACGTCGAGTATCACAAGCCCGGCTTTGTGATGATTCATCCCAATTAATTGCCGGATTCAACTGACACATTAGGATTGTTATGGGGCGTGCAATTATCGTTCTCGGGGATACCACCAATCACGGCGGTACAGTGATCACCGCGTCGGGGACTGCCCAGACCGATGGCAAAGCCATCGCATGCGTAGGCGACAAGGTGCGCTGCCCGCGCCATGGCGTCAAAGCCATCGTGTCGGGCGACGCCACCATGCTGATCGATGGTAAGGCAGTTGCACGGCATGGCGATCAGATCGAGTGCGGCGCGACCCTGGTGTCTCAGCAAATGCTTACCACCAGCGGCTAAGGCAATGACCGATACCCGCTCCTGCGCCATCTTGTCGGCACCGGTTTCGCTTGGCCGGCGGGTGCGGCCTTATGGCACGCGCCCGCCGACCCATTTGCACGATCTTTAGCAACATGGTCAAAAAATTACTCCAACGCGGCTTGCTGCTGCTCCTGGTATTCGGAGTGGTGTGGATACTGGTCCTGATCTGGTGGCATCAGACCCACCGGATGCCGACCGGCACCGATATCGCGCTTTATCTGGCGGCGTTGCCCAGCGCCGTGGTCGCTGCCTACGTAATCTTGCGCGGCACCTTGGGCGGTATCTATACAGCGTTGGCAGCCCCTAAAATGCAAACCACCACCGATCCGCAACCCCAGTCGGACACGCCGCCCCCTCCGGCGGCAGACGGGCGGTTCAAAGCCAGGCTGTTGCATGCCAGCGTACGCTGCGGTTTAGGAAACAGCACGCACCAGATCGCGCAAGCGCTGGCCGCGAGTCAGCGTGCTGCGATCGACCCGGATCTGCACGATCTAAACGGTTTCCCGGTCTATGCGGCACGCGTCACCGAATTGGATCAGACGCGGGTGAACACGCTGCGCGTGACATTGCATGAATTCGATCCGAGCATCACCTGGCGCGACGAGAACGTGCGTACCCTGGCGCTGCTCGATGGAGTGCTGAAGGAAGCATTCGATGCCATCGGCGCCCATGCGGCGACGCAACCACAACTTCATGCCGTGCGGCATAGGCCGCGCCGGATGCGCGCGGTGATCTTGATCCCGACGCGTTGGGACGAACCTACCCGAGCCACGGTGGAACGTTGGCTGAATTCGCAAAGTATCGAGCACAAAACTCCGCATCAGGCCATTTATCGGGTCATGGCAAATACCGCACCGCAGGCGGCATTTGCTGAAGTCGATAACACCATTGCCGCGCTGAATAACCATGACGCACTGGATCCCGATGATTTCCATATCGTCGCCGCGGCCCAGTCGGATCTCGACGGCGAGCTGGTCGCGCACTACGACCAGTCCGGCATCCTGTTTACCGGTGCGCGTCAACACGCGGCCGTATTGGGTGAAGCGGCCGCTGCGCTGGTGTTGCAACCGGTGGAGCCTGCGCTTGCCGCCTCAGCCCCGGCGCAAGAAGCCACGGAGTCGCCCACCCCCACATCAGCCCCAGCCCCAACCGAGGTACATCTCGCGCGTGCATCGTTTGGTCAACTGGCGCTGCCGATCAGCGGTAGCGGCCGTGCTGCGCCTGAGACACTGGAACGCATTGGCCAAAATGCGTTGGCCGCCGCGCCCTTGAAAGCCGAGCAGATTCAAGCGCTCTATGCGGATGCGGGTTCCCACGCTACTCGCGCCCATGAACTGACACAATTTTCTTCGCAACGCTTTCCAGCCCTGACTCCGTTGCTCGATTGCCTGCCGCTCGACGGCGGATGCGGCGTAACGGGCGCGGCCGGTGCGCTGTTGACCATCGCCATGGCCGCTCATCATGTAGCGCAAACGAACACCGCGGCGTTTGCCGTGACGTTGGCAGATCCAAGCGAACGTGCAGCACTTATCGTACTACCCGGCACTCAAGTATTCACCGAGACCTGACTTCCCCCATGCAACGTTTCCTCTCTGTGCTCACCCACATTCGCACCCTCTCCATTATCGGCGTGCTCGCGCTTGCGGCTTTTTTGTTCCTGGTCGCTGACACTTTGCAAATCGCTTTGATCTGGGCGGCCTATGTGCTGCTCGCCCTGATCGCCGTTTGGCTGGTAGTGTGGCTGTGGCGCCGTTATCAAGCCCAGCAGTCCAATCGGCGGCTAGGAGATATGCTGGAGCAACAGGCCAATACGGCGCGCAGCAGCGATCCGGATAAACAGGCCGATATCGACGTGCTGCGCACCCGCCTGGTCGAAGCGGTCAAAACCATCAAAACCTCGAAGCTGGGGCAGATGTCAGGCAGTGCCGCGCTTTATGAATTGCCCTGGTATATCGTGATCGGCAATCCGGCGGCCGGTAAAAGCTCGGCGGTACTGAACTCCGGCTTGCAATTTCCTTTTGCCGACAAAAGCGACGCCGTGATCCAGGGCATAGGCGGCACCCGCAATTGCGATTGGTTCTTCACCACTGAAGGCATCTTGCTCGATACCGCCGGGCGCTATTCGGTGCACCAGGAAGATCGTAGCGAATGGCTGGGGTTTCTCGGTTTGCTCAAGCGCCATCGCCCCAAAGCCCCGATCAACGGCATTATCGTCACAGCCAGCATTGCCGAGTTGACCGGCAACAAACCCGAATTTGCGATTAATCTGGCCAAGAATCTGCGCCAGCGGGTGCAGGAGTTAACCGAAAAACTGGAGGTCTTCGCGCCGGTGTACGTGATGTTCACCAAGACCGATCTGATTACCGGCTTCACCGAGTTTTTCAGCGGTGGCGAGCGCCACGAATACGATCGGGTCTGGGGCGCGACGCTGCCCTACGAGCCGGACGAGAAGCGCGACATTGTCGGTGCTTTCGACCTGCATTTCGATGAGCTGTACGAAGGTCTGAAAGAAATCAGCATTGCACAGATTTCCGGGAATCGCGGCAAAAAACTGGTGCCCGGGCAGTTAAGCTTCCCGCTTGAGTTTTCGGCGATCAAGCCGGTTTTGCGCAGTTTCCTCGCCACCTTATTCGAGAACAACCCATTCCAGTACAAGCCGATCTTCCGCGGCTTTTACTTTACCAGCGCGTTGCAAGAAGGCGTCAGCAGCAGCGGCGCGGCAGAACGTATCGCCCATCGTTTTGCGCTCGACAGCAGTCAACTGCCCAAAGCCGAAGGCGCCTTCTCGAAGAACGGATTTTTCCTGCGCGACTTGTTTTCGCAGGTAATTTTTGCCGATAGCAAGACGGTCAAACAATTTGCCAGCCGAGCCAAGACGCAGTTGCGTTACGCCACGTTCTTCGGCTTTGTCGCATTACTGGCATTGGTAATGGGCGGTTGGGCCTGGTCCACCATCAGCAATCAGCAGTTGGTGGCGAATGTCCAAGCCGATCTCGATACGGTGCAACACCTGCAGCAGAATCACAACGACCTGCAATCGCGGCTCCAGGCCATGGACATTCTGGAAGACCGTATCGCGCAACTCGACGAATTTCATCACGATCGGCCGCTCTCGCTGTCGCTCGGTCTATATCAAGGCGATCTGCTCGAACAAAAGCTGCTTGCCGAATATTTCAACGGCATCAAGCAGCTTCTGCTGACGCCGGTTTCGGCCAATCTGGCGAGCTTTATGACCGACGTCAATGCCCATCCGGATCAACTCGCGCCGCTGACTCACCCGCCTGAGTCGGGTGCCACACCGGCTAACGCGCATGCGGTGCCGGTCAGCAACCAGGCCGGACTGTACACGGATGCCTCGCCGACCAACGTGCAGGACGCCTACAACGCGTTGAAGACGTATTTGATGCTGGGCGACAAGCGCCATGCGGAAGCCGCTCACCTGACCGACCAGATTGCCCGGTTCTGGCGCGGCTGGCTCGAAGCCAATCGCGGCACCATGCCGCGCGACCAGATGATCAAAAGTGCCGAACGCATGATTTCGTTTTACCTATCGCGGGTGAACGATGACGACTGGCCCATGATCGATGAAAACCTGGCGCTGGTGGACCAGACCCGCGAGAACTTGCGCCATGTGGTGCGCGGCATGCCCGCTCGCGAACGCGTTTATGAAGAAATCAAGGCTCGCGCCTCGACCCGCTTCGCCCCGATGACGGTGGCGCGGATTGTCGGCGACCGCAATAACGACCTGGTAGTGGGCGGTTACGCCATTCCCGGCACCTTTACCCGTGAAAGCTGGCTGCAGTATGTCCAGCCCGCCATTCGCGATGCGGCCACCAAGGAATTGCAGGCCAAGGATTGGGTCTTGAACACCTCGACTCAAGACGATCTGACCTTGGACGGCAGCCCCGAGCAAATTCAGAAAGCCCTGGTCGGGATGTACAAAGCCGAGTATGCGAGCCAATGGCAGAACTTTATGCAGGGCATCACGGTTCAGCGCTTCAGCAATTTCGATCAGGCGGTCGACGCGATGAACCGTCTGGGCGATCCGCAGGATTCGCCGATACGCAAGGTTCTCGAAACCGCCTACGACCAGACCTCCTGGGATAATCCCTCGCTGGTCAATGCCGGCTTGCAGCGCGCCGGAGCGGGCGCCTTCGCCTGGGTCAAACAACTGTTCTCCCATGCGCCGACGGGCACGGTCAACGCCAATATCGATATCAACGGCAACCCGGTCGAATTGCCGATGGGACCGGTCGGACAGGAATTTTCCGCGCTGGGCCGAATCGTGGCGATTCATGACGGCACCTCGTTTTTGCAGGAATATATGAACTCGCTGTCCAAACTCAGGACCCGCTTCAACTTGATTAAAAATCAAGGCGATCCGGGGCCGGGGGCGCGTCAGTTGATGCAACAAACGCTGGACGGCAACGGCTCGGAGTTGGCCGATACGCTGAAATATGTCGATGAACAGATGCTCACCGGCCTCACCGATTCGCAACGCAAAACCCTGCGTCCCTTGCTGGTGCGTCCGTTAATGCAGGCCTTTGCGGTGGTGATCCAGCCTGCCAGCGGCGAAATCAACAAGGTGTGGAATGCCCAGGTTTATCAGACCTTCCAGCAGTCGCTCGCCAATAAATATCCGTTCCAGCCCGATGCCAAGGTTGAAGCGGGCACGGCCGAAATTGGCCAGGTATTCGGTCCGGACGGCGCCATCTCGAAGTTTGTCGGCACCACGCTGGGGCCGCTCGCCGTGCGCCGTGGCGACGTCCTGAGTGCGCGCACCTGGGGTGATATGGGTCTGACCTTGATGCCTGAATTCACCACCGGCTTCTCCAACTGGGTTGCCCCTTTGGCGGGCGGCGCAGCTTCCGGCTCCACCCAGGCGGCAGAACCGCAAACCGTGTTCGAGATGCTGCCGCAGCCTGCCAGCGGCGTGACCGAATACACTGTGGAAATCGACGGTCAGCAGATGCGTTATCGCAATGCACAGCCGCAATGGACGCACTTTGTCTGGCCCAATGCCCAAGGCACCCCAGGCGCCAAATTGACGGTCACCACCTTCGATGGCCGCACCATCGAAATCGTCAACGAGCCCGGCCACTTCGGCCTGGAGAAGTTGATCGATTCGGCACAGCGTACGCGCCAAGCGGATGGCTCATTCAACCTGAGCTGGACCAAAGGCAGCATCACGGTGACAGTCAGCATGCGCCTTATCAGCACCTCGCAGGCCGCGGCCGGTGGTGGCAACACACCTCAGACGCAAAGCTTGCGTGGTCTGAAACTACCATCGTCGATCGTCGACAGCAGCGCGCCGAATCTGCCGCCGCCGGCGCAACCGAACGCCCCGGCCTCGCAGGTGCCCGCGGTAACCGCACCCGCAGCACCGCGCCAGTCCACTGAGCGAAGCACGCCGGACAGCGCACCCAAAGCCAATGACAGCAGCAATCCCGGAGGTGCGGCATGAGCCAAACTGTACAAGCTCAGTTCACTTACTTCGGCAAGATCCCTTCACGCGGCGATTTCGTCAAGAGTTCGCATAATCCACAGTTGTTGCAAACCCTGGATCAATGGGTGGCACAAGCGATGGAGCTGTTGTCGGAAAATCCGCGCTGGCGCCTGGTCTACGAAAACATGCAACCGCTGCATTTTGCGTTCCTCGGCTCGCACAGCAAACTCGCGATTGCGGGCCATATGGTTGCCAGCAGCGACGCCTCGACGCGACGTTTTCCCTTTTTGGTTGCAGCCGCCCTGGAAGTGGAACGGCCCCTGGCATTTCTAGCGCGCAGTCCCTTGGCGCTGGCCCGTCTTTGGAGTCGTTCCGCCAGCCAGATACAACCTCTGCTCAGCATCAGCGAACCCGGCGAGGTGTTGCAATTGCTCGCCGAAACCCAGGTGCCGGTGGATACCAGTACGCATGGCAGCGCGCATGACGGGACCTTTGCCGATTTCGTGGAATTCCAGACCTTGCAGGGGCTGGAACAGATGCTGCGCGATAACCAAAATGCGGTGCGTGTACCGCGCATCTTGCTGGCCTTGGGCTTGCTGTTGCAGCCGGTAATGGCGAGCGGCTCAAGCCACCTGGAAAAAGGCCTGACCCTGCCGCTGCCGCGCGATCCGTTTTACCGCAGTTTGGTGGCAGCGTTCTGGTTGGAACTGATTACGCCGTTTGTGGCACGCGCCGATTTCGAGCTGGCGATATTTATCGGCACTTTCGAAGAGCATGACCGCCTGGTGGTCGGTTTCAACGGCGCTTCGGCCAAGACCCTGCATAGTGTGATCGACCCGCAAGCCTACCTGGCGCAAAACATCGAGATCGACGACCCGGAATGGGTCGACGATCATGCGAAGAACGATCACAAGATCAGCAAACTTGTCAGTTATCTTGACCAGCCTCAATTGTCGCTACGTGTTGCCATCGATACGTTCCGCGAAGTGTTCATCGGAGAATAAACACATGCGCACCTCAAGCGTCCTGGCGCTCACCTGTCGCATGGCCGCGATCGCGGCACTCGCCGCGGCATCCGCCAGCCTTCACGCCGCCGATGCAATCAACGGCGATGGCGTGGCGGTGCACGCAACCATCATGCCGACGGCCAATGTCACCGCCCTGCCCGGCCAAGTGGTAGCAGGCGGCACCGTCCCCGATGACGCCACCAAAGCCGCGGTATTGGCGCGCTTGCGCGAGATCTATGGTGCCGGCAATGTGCTGGATCAGATCGAAGTCGGCGAAGTGGCGACACCGGCCAACTGGGCCGACAACGTGCAAAAATTATTAAATCCGGAACTGAAGCAAATCAGCAAAGGCCAGTTGAAAATCGACGGCACGCAAATTGAAGTCAAAGGCGAAGTCGGCAACGAAGCCAAACGTCAGCAAATCGCCAGCGACATGGCCAATGCCTTGAATCCGACCTACACCATCAAGAACGGTTTGCGCGTCACCGCATCTGAACAAGGCGCGCTGGATTCGACGCTGGCGAACCGGACCATTGAATTTGAAATCGGCAGTTCCACGCTGGCACCGGAGGGCCGGGCCATTCTCGATCAAATGGCGGTAGTGCTGGCGGGCGTCAATACCAAGACGGTCGCCATCATTGGACATACCGACAATCAAGGCAATCGCGCGTCCAATATCGCACTGAGCCAAGCCCGCGCCGATGCCGTGAAAGGTTATCTGGTGTCCAAGGGCATCACACCGCAGCAACTGACCACGGCCGGCGTAGGTCCAGACCAGCCGGTGGCATCGAACGATACCGACGCCGGCCGCTCGCGCAATCGACGTATCGAATTCCGCGCCGGCCAATAGAGCATGAATAGAAGTTGAGCAGGCATGGGCCCCTGCGCAGTGTCCACTGCGCAGGGGCCCAAGCTTTATCGAACCCTATTGAGGCGGCACGTCAGGCAGTTCGCTGATGCCCAGGAGTTCTCGAATATGTCCGAGCGTGCCGTGGTCCTTGACCACCGTGCCCAACCATTCATGCAAGGACATTTCGGCCCAATGCGCGGCTTTGTCGGCCAGGTAAGCTGCGGGGCTATGCGGTTCGGTACGGCGCAGAAAAGCGGCCACTTCCCGCAGTTGCGCCACGGCTTGCTCGCGCGTTTGTATTCCCTGTGGCGCGATTGCACGAGCCGGCTCGGCAGCAACAGGCGGGGTATAAAAACTCGGTTCGGCACGTTCCACCGGTAATTCCGGCACCGCCGCTTTAGCGGCTACCGGATTGACCAACACGCCCGCATCGCGCGCAAAACGCTCGACCAGACTAAAGACCGTTTGGTACGCATCCTTGACCTTGCGAAAACTCGGTGCGGCGTCTTTGGCCAATACATCGAGCAAACGCTCCAGCGTCAATACCGCCTGTTGAAAGCTTTGCAGATCAGCCAGCAAGCTCGCATAAAAACGCGCCGGCGTGGCCCGCCGCACCGCCTCAAAACGATCCACGGTAATCTTGCCGCGTGCCAGCGCATCGGCATGATTGGGATCGCGCTTGATCGCTTGCGCAATATTGCCGGCCACTTCCCAATCGAGCGCGCTTAATTTGCCGTCATTGGTATCGGTGAGCGGTATCGCCAGCAGAAGCTGTGCCGTACGGCCGATCAACCAGACGATATTGCCCATGCGGTATTCGACGTCGTCGACCTCGGGCAAGGGATGCAGCGTGGTCCAATAGCGTTCGCACAACTGGCTGATCAAGACGTAACCTTCGGTCAGTCCCGCGACACCGCGCTTGATGCCCGACGCTTCGGTCAGCCATACCGCCAAGCGTAAATCTTTGGTCTGCTCGCGCAGCAAGGCGCTGCTTCGATCGATTACAAAACTCCAATCGGCTTCCTTGATTTCGGTGACCCACTCGCCTTGATCGAGCGAAGGATCTTCAAACCGCCGCGCATTTTGGATCGCATCGAAATCTGAGGAGAACAACAAATCTTCACCACACGGCGAGCCTTCGGAGATGGGTTCGGACAACACGGAAAGCGTAGACATAGTGGTTCATTGCAAGGCCGGGAAGGTCCCATTATCTATGACGTGCGGCGCTGTGGGAAGGTCCATTTGGTAAAGGGATTTGCGTTGCGGTGCGCAGAAACAACGACTGATCTTTTTTGGGATGTGGCGTATTAATTGGGATTTTTATCGGCAGGGTTATGCCAATTCGAATAATCTGTCGATATCAGAGGAAAATACCAACGAAGCATCCGGCTTTGAGCCAAATGATCGGCACATTTGATTCCGGTCATGCAATGAATTTGTAAGGATTTTCTGGAATGGTACTCGAAGCAACAGTAAAAACATGATGACCTTGGAAACAATGCCTTTCCTCACCCCCCTCGACAGCCCCCGCCTGACCCTCCGTCCCACCCGCGACGGCGACGCGGAAAAGCTCTACACCAACTATTGCGGCGACCCGGCTTGCTGCACCTTCTTGCAGCGCCAGCCGCATGTCGATGCCGCCCAAACCGCAAACATGCTGGCGAAATGGAGTGATGCTGCCCATGTGACGCCGGATAAAGGTTACGCCTGGGTCATCTGCGAACGCAGCAACGACGAAGCGGTAGGTCTGTTTGTGGTGATCCCCGATGGTCATAAGGTGGAAATCCACTATGGCATCGCCCAACGCTTATGGGGGAAAGGCTTGGTGGCGGAAGCCGCAAGCGCTGCGGTGTCTTTCTTGCGCAGACTGCCGGAGGTTGAGCGGATCTGGACGGTCTGCGATGTGGACAATCACGGGTCCAGGCGTGTGCTGGAAAAAATCGGCTTCCAGCAAGAAGGTTTGTTGCGCAAGTGGCTTAAGCTGCCGGCATATGGCAATGCCGCGAGGGATTGCTGGATCTTCGGCTGGACTGGGCAAGGCGCGCAATAGCCAGGATGGATTTGTTTCAAAATGCAGTAAATTTCGGCAGCCTGCGGTAAACTGTTTCACCCTCACTTCTACACTCATAGATGGCAGAAAAGCCAAAGCTTTGGGTTACGGCAGCCGACGTCGCCCGCCGCGCGGGAGTCTCGCGTTCCGCGGTATCGCGGGCTTTCACACCGGGGGCAAGTATCACGCGCGAGACCAAAGACCGCGTGATGAAAGCCTCAAAAGAACTCGGTTATCAAGTGGATATCCTGGCGCGCGGGATGATCCAACAGCGCAATAACTTGATCGGCATCGTGACAGCCGGTCTCGATGACCCCTTTCACGCCAAATTGCTTGCGCCGCTCATTGCCGCGCTAAACCGCAATCAGTTGTCGCCGATCGTCATGAACGCGGAGAGTCCCGAAGAAACAAAAACTTCGCTCGAAATACTATTGAGCTACCGCATTGCCGGCCTCATTATGACCTCGGGTTCGCTCTCGCTCGAACTTGCACGTCAATACCTTAAATGCAAAGTTCCGATCACGATGATCAACCGTGCGCCCGAGGGTGACGGTGCCGACGCAGTTGTAAGCGACTTTAGTCACGGCTCGACCTTTGCGGCACAAATGTTGCACGAAATACGGGCGATTCGGCCGGCATATATTGGCCCCAATGAATTGAGCTATAGCGGCCAGATCACCCGCGATGCATTTGTTCGGACCACAAAAAAACTCAACCGTGGCCATAGTGTCAATATCTTCGCGACTCCAGGTGACGACTACCTCAGCGGAATGAATGCGGCTTTTGAAGTGCTGACGCGGCCGAGTCCACCCGATGGCGTATTCTGCGCCTCGGATCTTTTGGCGATGGGCTTTATGGATGTGGCTCGCGCCCGCTTCAAGCTGACCATACCCAGCGATGTCGCCGTGATCGGCTTCGACGATATTCCCGCTGCCGGGTACGAAACCTATCAGTTGTCCACCATCGCACAAGATACCAGCGCTCTCGCCTCGTCAGCGGTCGAGATGCTGACAGATCGTATTGCACATTTTGACCAACCGTCGCGGACGCGGATAGTACCGGTATCATGCATGATGCGTGCAAGCCATCGTCGGCACACCACCGGGCAACAATGAGACGTATCCGCCGCGATGGCTGCAGCCCCTAGAAGGTATGGCGTATCCCCACACGCACCAAGGTCTGAGAATTGCTGGCGGACGAATAGCCGTTTGCACAGTCGCCTAACGAAGCGGTTGCTTTAATCACGTTGCCGTAGGCATCAAGCGTGTTGCCGCCCGCTTTCTGATACCCGACGAGACCATATAGAGCGGTACGCTTCGATAGAGAATAGAACGACGAGAAATTGAACTGGTTATATTGAGGGCCTGCGCTCCCCTGAACCGATGCGCCGCGCGTATGGTTATAGCCGACCCCCATCCGCAAAGCGGCATTCATCTGGTACATGGCGGTCACGCCGGCCGTATTGAAAATTTGCTTGTTCTTGAACAGCGAGAAAGACCCGGGCTGATATTGGATATTGCTATATGACACGCCCAGGGCCAGGGCGCCGACCTGATAGGTGCTTGAGGCGGCAACGATCTGCTGGCTTTTGGCTGAAGCAAAACCGGCATTGATGGACGAGGCAAATGTGCCGTCGTAGCTGCTGGTCCAGGTGGTACTCGCATTATTCGCTTTCAGGTAGGCAAGCCCCGCCGCAAATGGCCCACTGCTGTATTGGCCGCCCAGACTCCAGGTACTTTGGTTGTTGAGACTGCCGGGTTGGCCGCCAACCCCATACAGCGCGCCGAAGCGAAAACCTTTGAAGGTCGGGCTGGCGTATTTGATCGAGTTATTTTCGCGCGACTGACTGTCGGTATTGTCCATGTCCCCCGGATGAGCGGCCATACCTGTGAGGAAACTGGTTGGGCCAATCGAACCGACGAAGTCGATCACCGGATCGTATTGACGGCCCAAGGTAACCGTCCCATATTGCTTATCGGAAAAGCCCATCCATGACTGGCGGCCGAATTCGCGCCCACCCTGACCCAATACACCGGTACCGAGATTGAACCCATTTTCCAATTGAAAAACCAGCGATGATCCCCCACCGAGGTCCTCGTTACCTTTGATGCCCCAGCGGCTGCCCGACCAGGTTCCACCGGTAAAGGCGTAGCTGGAGGCATTGGTGTAAGCAACCGGCTGACCGGGTCCACCGGCCCCCTGCGCTACGGCTTGTCCACTGGAATAACCCAGACCGGCATCGACGATGCCATAGAGCGTAATGCTGCTTTGGGCATGCGCTGTGAGGCAAAGAGCGTCGAGTAAAACCAGTGCTAAAAGTGGTCTCTTTATCATCGTTGTTATCTTCCTTCCGGCCATTGTCGAATTAAGTTGACGCCCACATCCGACGTCGCCCCCTTGCGCGTTGCCAGTCATAAGAATTGCATCTTGCACACGTGTGCAAGATGCAAGAAAAAAAATGACGGTGCGCGGCCTGGAATGACTTTATCTGTAGCAAATTGGGCCGGATTCATCCGCTACGAAGATTAAAACATCCGTCAGGCTTCGAAAAAATTATAGGGCTTGAACGAAGTGGGAGACAGTTCTGTTTGATCCAAATCGCTTACCAAATGATCTGCAGAGCACCGCACAAGCAACAGAAATCCGTCGCATCTTCGGACTGGCACGCCGCGTCCGCCCCCTCAGCAATGTGATCAGTACTGGTAGTATCGGGTCCGCCCTGCACGCACCCGCGTCCCGGATGCTCCTACCGCCCTTTATTTGCACAGCAATACCTTCCGTGCTAAAACAGGACTGTTTCCTCTACCAAGCTCTCTGACATGTTTGCCACTTCCGATCTGACGCTGATGGCGCTGGGCGTCGCCATCGTGCTGCTTACCCCGGGGCCAACCAATACGCTGCTTGCCGCGGCGGGCCTCAGGCAAGGCGTCAAACGCTCGGTGCCGCTGATTCTGGCCGAGTTGGCAGGTTACCTGGTCGCCATCTCCGTGTGGGGACGCTTCCTGATCTCGGCATCCCATACGGTTCCAGGGCTTGCCATTCTTCTACGGGTGCTCAGCGGACTGTATATCGCCTACCTGGCACTCAAAATGTGGCGCACGGCCGCGGCGCTCAGTCCCTCCGATACGTCGCCCATAGGCTTGCGTACCTTGTTTGTGGCAACCCTGTTCAACCCCAAGGGCTTGCTCTTCGCCGGCACCCTCTTTCCCGCGAGCGCCTTTCTCAGTTGGTACGGTTATGTTTCAGCCATGACCGTGTTTGGCGCTCTGATGCTGCCGATCGCGTTGGCCTGGATCACTTTTGGCGCCGTACTGGGCCGCGGCGGGTTATCCTGGGTCAATCCGGTCAAGATGCAACGCGGGGCTTCTATCGTGCTGGGCGCTTTTTCGCTTTCGCTGGCTTGGGCCGCGTTTCATTCTTAGCGCGGCACGTCGATTCGCGGCATCAATCCAGCGAATTGGCGGCCGCCGAGTTCTTACCGTACTATTGCAGCGAGGCGGGGCTTTGCACCTGCCGGCACATGGAGTGTTTTTGATGAATGGCGGTTTCTCGCGTCCAATCGCGACTTGGCTTATTCCTGTTGCATTAGTGCTGACCAGCTTGGCTGGATGCAGCCTATTTGCTCCGCCGCCGGCACCGATAGTCGAGCCTGTGGCAGCCCCGGCACCGGCCGCAAGCGACGCCGATGCCGCAAGTGCCGCCGCCGCGATACCCGCGTCAACCCCGTCAGCCGATGAAGTGGCCGCGCCGGATTCGGCCCTGCATGTATTGCAAAAAACCAAACGTTTGATCAAGCGCATCATTAAACCCAAGCCGGTGGTGGTGGCACCGCCACCGCCACCGGCCGTACCCGCGCCCATCATCACGATTGAGGTTGTACCGCGCGACCAGGCGCGAGGTTTGCTCGACAGCGAAGTGCAAAGGCCCAACGGTAAAGTAATCGGGCGTGCCGTGGATATGCTGGTCGATGCCAACGGCAAACCGCTGGAAGTCGTGATCAACCTGAGCGGGTTTATGGGAGTAGGCGACATCAAAACCAATTTCCCCTGGAGCGAATTTCACTTTAGTCCCGCCGCACACAAAGCGCCGGTTACCTTGACCTTCGGCTCCGGCGATTCGATGATCTCAACCCAAACGCGTTTGACCCAGGCCCCGGCTACGAACGGAACCGCCGCCGGCAATGCGCGCCCCACCCTGCAGTTGATGGACAATGCGGTGCAGGACATGAGCGGTGCCAAAGTGGGACGTGTGGTCGACGTGCTGATTGACGAGAAGGCACAGCCCCAGGCCATCGTGTTCGATGTCGGCAATTCGATCGGCCCGAATCGCCACAATATTGCGGCGACCTGGAAAGCTGCGCGTTTTGTGATGAAAGACAAAGTCCTGCAATTGCAGATGGATCTGAACGATGCCCAGATCAAAGCCGCCCCGCCTTATGTCTCCGATCAGCCCGCGCGTGTAATTGCCCCGGTTGCGGTCGCGCCGGCACCTGTTGCGCCGCCGGCCGTCGCGTCGTCAGCCGCCGCCCATAATCCCCGGTGACGCAAAAACACATGGCGAATTTACGCAGTGTGCGAGCACTGGACTGGCTGAATTTCTTTGCCGCGAATGTGCAAACCGGCTTTGGGCCTTTCATTGCCTCATACCTTGCCGCAAGCAAATGGACCCAGGGCGAAATCGGCTTGATGTTAAGCGTCGGCACGGTCACCGCCATGGTCAGCCAGTTGCCGGGCGGGGCCGTGATCGATGCCTTGCAGAACAAACGGGCTGCCGCGGCTGCCGCGATTCTGGCGATCACGCTCAGTGCTTTGTTGCTGGGCGCCAGCCCCACCTTTGTGCCGGTGCTCACCGCGGAAATTTTCCACGGCTTCGCCAGTTGCATGCTGACCCCGGCGATGGCGGCCATTTCCTTGGCGCTGGTGGGACGCCTCGATCTCGGTGAGCGGCTGGGCAGGAATGCGCGCTGGGCTTCCATCGGTTCGGCGGTCGCCGCCGGGATGATGGGCTTGTCCGGCGAATATATTTCAGTGCGCTCGGTATTCTGGTTGACAGCAGCCCTTGCCCTACCTGCTTTGGTCGCGCTGTACCTGATGGAAAATACCAGCACGGTCGAGTCCGCCCGCGCAGCCCCCGTCGAACCTCGCGAAAGCTTGCGCGAATTATTGAAAGACAAGCGCCTGATGATTTTTGCGGGCTGCGTGGTGCTGTTCCATATGTCGAATGCGGCGATGCTCAACCTGGCTGCCGGCGAAGTGACGGCCCATATGGGCGACAACGTGGAACTGGTGATTGCCGCGTGCATCATCGTGCCGCAAGTGGTGGTGGCCATGATGTCGCCCTGGGTCGGACGCTCGGCGCAACGCTGGGGTAGACGGCCGATCCTGATCCTCGGCTTCTGCGCGCTGCCGGTGCGAGCCTTGCTGTTCTCCGGTGTCAGCAGCGCTTATTTGCTGATACCCGTGCAAGTACTCGACGGTTTAAGCGCTGCCGTGTTCGGCGTGATGTTGCCTTTGATTGCCGCCGACGTAGCAGGCGGCAAAGGCCGTTATAACTTATGCATCGGCTTTTTCGGGCTCGCGGCAGGCATTGGCGCGACCATCAGCACGGCAGCGGCCGGATTTGCCGCGGACCGCTTTGGCAATACCGTCAGCTTTTTCGGCCTGGCAGGCATCGGCGCTTTGGCGGTGTTGCTGGTATGGGTCGCGATGCCGGAAACGCGGGAGCGCGAACTGGCCGCGGCTTAAATTTTGCCCGCCAGCCAAACCAAAACAATTTATTGCGTCGCGGCGGCTACATTTACCTCGACCCCAGCAGCCCGAGCCGAGGCTTTGGCCTCGGCCGGCAAGCCGGCGTCGACCAGCCAATGTTTGACACCACCCAACGGCACAATCTGCGCCAGCGACGGCACCCTCCATTTACTGCTGTCGACCAAGGCAAACACCCGTTTGCTGCGCGAGATCACCGCACGTTTGACCAGCACTTCCATATGATTGGAATTGGTCCAGCCGCGCTCCGGGTCGACGCCGTTGGCGCCCATAAAAAACAGGTCGAAGCGGAATTGATCGATGTGTGCCAATGCCGATGGCCCGACCGTGCAAAAGGTGTTTTGGTAGATTTCGCCGCCGATCAAATGCACGTTGTAGGGTGTCTGGCCGATCAACTCGCCGGCAATCTTCACCCCATTGGTGAAGATATGCAGATGCGTTACCGTGGGCAAGCCCTCGCGAATTGCAGCCACCAGTTCGTGGGTAGTCGAACCGACGTCCAGATAGATATTTTGCCCACTCTCGATCAAGGCCGCGGCAGCCCGCCCTATCGCACGTTTTTGCGGCACGCTATGCTCCAGTCGGTTCGCATACGCCACGTCCTGGTCAACCAAAACCGCGCCGCCGTGCACGCGTAACAATAAACCCTGTTCTTCCAGCTCCAGCAAATCGCGCCGAATAGTGTTTTCCGAAAGCCGGAAGCGCTGCGCCAATTCGCTCGTACGGCATTCGCCCTGCGCCGATAGCGCGGACATAATCAGCTGCATGCGAAAATTAGCTAGGTGACTCGACATGATGAATGGGTGATTAGGGTCCGTCGGCAAGTCGCTCGTACAAGGCCAGGAAGCGATGATACTCGACCGTGGCCGCATCGGCAGCATGCTTATCGGGTTCGAATATCGCTTCGGTATCCAGCGCCAGTGCCTCGATGTCCGTATCGCGCCAGTGGGCCGCGGCAATTCCGCCCAGCAAAGCCGCTCCGCGCGCCGAGGCATTGGCTTGTTGTAACACCGACAAAGGACGTCCCAGGGTATCGGCCAAGAGTTGCCGCCAGGCCGGATGGACCGAACCGCCTCCAGCCAGTTTCAGCAGATCGATGTTTATCCCACCCTCGGTCAGAGCGCTCAGCCCGGCGCGCAAACCGTAAGCCACGCCGCGAAACGCCGCGCGCATCAAGCTCGCCGCGTTATCGGCGGGGGCCAACCCAACCCAGCCGCCGCGTACCGCCGGGTTCATCCACGGCGAACGCTCTCCCGTCAGGTAGGGCAAAAACAGCACCTCGGTTTCCCTCAATGAGGCCGAGAAAGCCTGCTCGTAAGCAGCGTCCCATGACAAACCCAAAATGCCACGCGCCCATTCCAGTGCAACTCCGGCATTTTGCATGGCAGCCATGGCGTACCATGCCGGTAACGGTGCACGGTAGGCACTGCGATAACGGTTGAGCACCGCGCTCGCGGGCGGTGCCTGATGGCGCAGCACAATCAGCTGCGCGCCGGTACCGGTGGTCAATTGCGCATCGCCTTCACGCACCAGACCGCTGCCGACAATCGCCGCTGCGGTATCTCCGGCGCCGACCGCCACCGGCACGCCTGCGGGCAAACCAAGTTCAGCTGCCAGTTTCGCCAACAGATTGCCGCGGCCAGCCCCAGCGTCACGCAACGGGGCAAACCAATCCGGGTCCAGGCCCAAACGCCGGGCGCCGGCCAGATCCCATTCACCACGATGATCCGAGAGCAAGGTCGCACTGGCATCCGAGGCGTCGCTGACCGCTGCGCCGGTCAGCAGGAATCCCAACCAATCCTTGGGTTGCAAAGCCCAGCGCGCACGCGCCAAGGTGTGGGGTTCATGCTGTGCGAGCCAACGCAGCAGCGGCCCTGCCATCCCCGGGGCAAAGGGATTACCGCACGCGGCCGGCGCTTGGCTGCGGCATAAATCCGCGGCCCGCTGGTCGGTCCAGAGCAGCGCGGGACGTAATGCTTGACCGGCTGCATCCGTCACCACCAGGCCATGCATCTGCCCCGACAACCCGATGCCGCGCACCGCTTGCCGTTGCTGCGCCGGCAAGCGGTCCAGAGCTTGCTGCAGGCCGCGTCGCCAAGATTCAACCGGGATTTCACCCGGTATTGACGTGGCCGCCGGTTTGTCACCCGCATAAGCGCCGCTCGATTCAGCCACCGTGCGTCCATCAGCATCGAGCAACAGGCATTTTATCGAACCCGTGCCAAGATCGATTCCCAGATACATGGCGGGTCCTAGGCCAACTGAGCGTTGCGCTGACGCCATTTATCCAGCATCACCGCCAGCACGATCACCACACCTTTGGCGACGTATTGCCAGAATGACGACAAGCCGAGGATGGTCAAGCCATTGTTCATCACGCCGATAATCAAGGCACCGACTACCGTGCCCCAGACCGAACCGACTCCGCCCATCAGGCTGGTGCCGCCCAGCACTACCGCCGCAATCGCATCGAGTTCGTAACCGGTGCCCCAATTACCATTGGCGGCATATAACCGGCTCGCCGACATCGCGCCGCCCAAGCCGGAACATAAGCCGCTCATCGCATAGACAAACATCAATACCATGCCGACCTTGATACCGGTCAACCGCGCCGCTTGCGGATTGCCGCCCACCGCGTAGATTTGCAGGCCCAGCACAGTTTTGCGCAGGATGAACCAGCTCACCAGCACCACCAATGCCGCCAGCCAGATCAACCAGGGGATGGAGAGGAAGTCGCCGTTACCCATCCAATCAAAACTGGGGATGGTGTCGTTCAATACGCTGGTGCCGTCCGCCAGCAAGTAAGCGGCACCGCGCAGCGCGGTCATGGTGCCCAGCGTCACCACAAAGGGATTAAGTCCGACGAAGGCGATCAGGCCTCCATTGAGCAGACCGAGGGCCAGGCCCGCCAGCAAAAAAGCCGGAATCGACAAGGCCGGAACATGACCTAACGATACCAGCATGCCAAGCACCGCCGAGACCGCCAGAATCGACCCTACCGACAAGTCTATGCCCGCGGTCAGGATCACAAAGGTCATGCCCGAGGCGAGCACTACATTGATCGAGACCTGCCGCAGAATATTCATGGTGTTACCGGCGGTCATAAAATTCGAGCCGCCGTCGCCGGCCACATAGGCGGTGAGCGCATACATCCCGAGATACAACACGATCAGCACCGGCAACATGCCCATGCGGCGAAAAATATTTCCCATTTTTTGTCTCCTGTCGCGGGGCTGGCCGCGACTTAATATGGCGTAGTAACCGGCAGATCCGCTTGATGCTGCAAGCCGCCCGGTTTATCGAACATTCGTTTATTGAGGCACCGGCTCCGCTTCGATATGTGTCGCCATGGCCATGATGTCCTCTTGGGTGATCTGATCGCCGCTGACTTCGCCTGTGAGTTCGCCTTCGCGCATTACCAGCACCCGGTCGCAGATACCGATCAGTTCCGGCAATTCACTGGAAATACACAGCACCGCAACGCCTTCATCCGCCAACTGATGCACGATCTTGTAGATCTCGCTTTTGGCGCCGACGTCGACACCGCGCGTCGGCTCGTCAAGGATCAGGACTTTCGGTTTGATTTCCAGCCAACGCGCCAGCAGGATTTTTTGCTGATTGCCGCCCGACAGACCGCCAACGATGCCGTTGGGTCCCGAGACGCGGACGTTCAAGCGTTTGATGGTTGCCTGGGTTAGCGCATGCAGCGCAGCGTGATCAAGTACCCCGGCATGCGCGTGCAGATTCAACACGTTCATCGAGGTATTTTCCAGCGCCGACAGTTTAAGAAACAGCCCCAGATGTTTGCGGTCTTCAGGTAGATAACCTATGCCCAGCCGAATCGCATCACCCGGCTGACGGATCTCGACCGGCTCGCCGTCGAGCCAGATTTTGCCCGAAGTCTTGCGATCGGCGCCAAACACCAGCCGCGCGAGTTCGGTACGTCCGGCGCCGACCAGGCCCGCCAGGCCGGTCACTTCACCGGCATGCAGGTTGAACGAAGCCGGCTTGACCTTGCCGCCGCCCAACTGTTCGACGCGCAAACGTGCGGCACCGCGCGAGGTGCGCCGGGTATGTTGATAAAAATCATCGAGCGGACGCCCGACCATCATCTGCACCACGCGCTTGGGATCGAGTTCGTCATGGGTCAATTCGCCGACGTAGGCACCGTCGCGCAGCACCGTGACCCGGCTCGCCAGGCGGTGGACTTCCGGCATACGGTGACTGATATAAAGGATGGCAATGCCGCTATCGCGCAGCGTTTCGATAATGCGAAACAGTTGCTCCGTCTCGCGATCGGATAAAGCGGCGGTCGGCTCGTCCATGATCAGGATGCGACTGTCATGAACCAGCGCCCGCGCAATTTCGACCTGTTGCTGCTCCGCAATCGACAAGCTGCCGGCCAAGGCTGTCGCGGCAAAACGTGCGCCCAGATTACGCAAAACCTCGGTGGTACGCCGATTCATCTCGCGCTGGTCGACCATGCCCAGTGCCCGCCGCGGTTCGCTGCCCATAAAGGCATTCTGCGCTACCGTCATATGCGGTGCGATACTTAATTCCTGGTAGATCAGATTGATTCCCAGTTCCCGCGCCTGCGCCGGATTATCGATTTTGATCAGTTTGCCATCCAGCAAAACCTCTCCTGAATCGGGGGTGTACACACCCGACAGGATTTTCATCAAGGTGCTTTTTCCGGCACCGTTTTCACCCATCACAGCATGAATTTCATGGCTGCGTACCGTGAGTTTGACATCGCGTAAAGCATGCGTTGCGCCGAAGCGCTTATTGATCCCACGCATTTCAAAAATAACTTGCTTGTCCGTCATGACGAGGCCACTGTCCCTTTGCCGGCCGGCTTTATGCCCGGCCGTCTTGTGTGCCAAGGGTGCAGGCATGACGCCCGCACCCTGCTGCCCAGCAACTGCGCAGTTGGAGCCGGCTTAGTTCTTGACCCAGCCAGCGTAGGACGCCACGTTGTCTTTGGTGACTGCCGGTGTGGGTAACAACGTCACCGTTTGTGCCGGTGCTTTACCGTTCATCAAGTCGTAGCCGATCTGTACCGCCATCGAGGCCATCTTGTACGGATTTTGCGCAGAGGTTTCGGAGAACAAGCCTGCTTTATTTTTCAGGGCGTTCTGCGCATCCGGCGCGCCGTCGACCGAGGTAATCAACTTCACGTCGGTACGATGCGCCTGCTTGATCGCCAATTCGGCGCCGATGCCGCTCGGATCATTGATCGAAAATACGCCATCGATTTTTTGGTTGGCGGTCAACAGGTTGGCCATCACATCCATGCCGCCGTCGCGACTGCCTTTGGCATCCTGGTTATCCGACAGCACTTTGATGTCTTTGTAGCCCGTCAGTACTTTTTTGCAGCCACTCACCCGGTCGATCACGGCCGTCACGGGCGGCCCATTGACGATCACTACATTGCCACGGCCGCCCAACTGTTTGGCGAGATAATCGCAAGCCACACTGCCCGCCATGGTGTTATCCGACATGACCGTTGCATCGGCTCCTTCGGCGCCGACATCAACCGCCACCACCACGATCCCGGCAGCCCGCGCCTTCTTCAGCACGGGGGCAATACCTTTTGGGTCGACCGCATTGACGACGATGATATCGACCTTGTTGGCGATGAAATTCTCGATCTGCCCGACCTGGGTATTCAGATCGTATTTACTCGATACCGTGGTGACTTTGACGCCGGGTCCACCCAGTTTTTTTGCAGCTTCACTGGCACCGTCGCCGATCGCGACAAAGTAAGGATTCGCCAGATCGCCGACCGTCACGCCAACCGACTTCAAAGGTTTGGCCGCTGCCAGCACCGGACTATTGATCGCCATCACGGCCGCAGCCACCAGACCACCCAGCGCAAGTTGCTTGAATTGCTTCATTGTGTCTCTCTCCTATTTTTATGATCGGCCTCGCAGCCGCCTCGACTTCTACCTGTTGCCGCCTTCACTCACCCAGAGCGGCCCAGGCTTCCACATCCGGCAACCATGTATCGCCGGAATGTCAGAATTTGTCATCTTTTGGAAGATTAGGAGGTATTTCAAGAAAGGGCAATAACTTAGGGTTGTGCGGCGCAGCAATACTGGCCGAACGACTGATATGCCAGTCACCACGAACCGGGTTACGCTTCTTGATCTCCAGCGCACGGTATCGGCGGGACGGCGGCGGAATCGCGGCGAGCACACCTGCAGGCCGGACGCCGTGGATAATTAATCGAGGAAGGATAGCCTGGCCGCAAAAAAATGATATCATTGATATCACTCATTGTGGAGGTGCAACATGGCAAATCTTTTGGTTCGCGGCATTGACGACGCACTGGTTCAATCGCTGCGGGAACAGGCTGCGTCGCATGGCCGTAGCGTTGAAGCCGAGCATCGGGAAATTCTCGCTTTAGCCCTGCGCCGGACGAAGAAACGCAGCTTTGCGGAAGTACTGATGAGCATGCCCAATGTGGGCAAAGACGCCGATTTTGAGCGTGTAGAGGAACAGGATCAGGCCAAACATGTATTTGATTGACACCAATGTCGTGAGTGAAATCAGAAAACGGGAGCGCGCCAATAAAGGCGTGCGCACCTTCTTCAGCCGAGCGGCCGAAGAGGATACCGACTTATACCTGTCAGTCATTACGGTGGGCGAATTGCGGCGCGGCATCGAAATCATCCGGTATCGCGGAGATGAGACACAAACCATTGTCCTGGAAAATTGGCTGGCGATCATGCTCAACGATTTTGCGCAACATATCCTCCCGGTGGACAGCGATGTGGGGCAATTGTGGGGGAAGTTACGTGTACCGCATGCGGAACATGCTCTGGATAAACTGATTGCCGCGACGGCGCTGATTCACGACCTGACGATAGTCACACGAAATGTCGCCGACTTTTCATATTTGGGCCTTCGTCTACTGAACCCTTTTGAATAACGCTAAACGATCGGGCCAGGCGACCATGACAGCTTGCGGATTTTCTGCGCCCCCGGTCGATTACAAAACTGACGGCGATCGATTCATATAAGCTGCAGATCGGTCGTGCCAGGCTGGGCGATCTTATTTATACTGGACCACGCCGTGCTTGCTCCGAGGAGTTTCGCCATGCAGTGGTCCACCCATGACATCAGCAACCAGCCGCCGCCGCTACAGGACTACAACCTGTTCGACAGCGACCCTCAGCTTCAGGCCGCAGTGAAACGCGCAGGTGCGCAGTGGCAGGTGCAGGCGCTCAAACAGCAAGGGGCGGTGCTGGGCAGCAGCATGACCTTGCAATTCGCCGAGCAGGCCAATCGCCACTCGCCTGAGTTGCATACGCACGACCGCAGCGGTGTGCGCATCGACTGGATCGAATTTCACCCAAGCTGGCATGCCTTGATGTCGCTGACGCGCTCCCATGGACTCGTCGCGCTGCCCTTCACCCAAACCCAGGCGGGTGTCTGGACCGCTTATGCCGCCAGCCAATATCTGCACAATCAGGTCGAAGCAGGCACCTACTGTCCGATCAGCATGACCTTTGCGTGCATCCCCGTGCTGCAAAAGGAAAGCGTACTATTCGGCGCAATCGGCGCGCGGCTGCTGTCGAATAACTACGATGCGCGCGACCTGCCGCTACACCTGAAAAACTCGATGCTGGTCGGCATGGGGATGACGGAAAAACAAGGCGGTTCCGATGTCCGTACCAATACCACCCACGCTACCCCAGTTGGCACCGGCCGGCGCGGACGCGGCGGTGAATACAGCCTGATCGGGCATAAATGGTTTTTCTCGGCGCCCATGTGCGATGCCCATTTGGTACTGGCGCGTACCGACCACGGTCAGAGCTGTTTTTATGTCCCGCGCTGGCGTCCCGACGGCAGTAAAAACCCGATCGAAATTCAGCGTCTGAAAGACAAACTCGGGAATCGTTCGAATGCCAGCGGCGAAGTCGAATTCAAGAATGCCTGGGGGGTGATGGTCGGCGATGAAGGCCGCGGCATCCAGACCATTCTGGAGATGGCCACCTACACCCGCTTGCATAACTGCATCTCCAGCGCCAGCCTGATGCGCCAAGCCTGCGTCCAGGCCATGCACTATGCGCGCCATCGCGTAGCCTTCGGCAAAACCTTATTCGAGCAACCGCTGATGGCCTCCGTGCTGGCCGACCTCGCCCTCGAAAGCGAAGCGGCGATGTTGCTGGCGATGCGTCTGGCCCAAGCCTTCGAGGATCCGCAAAACTTGGTCGAGCAGGCGTGGAAGCGCATTGTCACACCCGCCGCGAAATTCTGGATCTGCAAACGCGCCGTCGAGCTGACGGGCGAAGCAATGGAAGTATTCGGCGGCAATGGTTATGTCGAACAAAGCCCGATGGCGCGATTATTCCGGGAAGCGCCGGTCAATTCGATCTGGGAGGGCTCGGGCAATGTGATGTGTCTGGACGTGTTACGCGCCATCTCGCGCGACCCCGGTGCATGGCGTCTGCTGCTGGATGATCTGAGAGCCCGGGCCGGCACCAGCACGCTCTTGCGCCAGCAGATCGAAGCACTACGCATCATGCTTGAGTTGCCCCCCGATACACTGGAAAGCAGCGCCCGGCGCATCACGCAAAAGCTGGCTTTGATCGCGCAAGGTTGTCTGATGCGCGAGTACTCCGAGACGATCGGCGCCGACGCGTTTATTCAAAGCCGTTTTGATCCCGATTGGGGCTGCGTGTTCGGCAGCCTCGCCGCATCGCTCGATCGCCAAGCCTTGTTGGCGCGAAGCTGGCAAGGCTGAGGCCAGCACCGGCGCTTGCCGCGCCAAGGCTGGTCGCAACCCTGCCGAGTCAATCAAGATTAATTGGACAGCGCGCCGACCGTAATGCTGACGTTGGTGCTGCCGAAGGTAGAGGTATCGATCTGGATCGTCGCCGAGCGGTTGCCTTTGGTAAAGGTCAAGACGCTGGCCTTGGAAAACAGGCTGGCCACCAGCGACCACCCGGCACTTTTAGGCTGATCGCGGAAGAACAAAAAAGTCTCGTTCGCGCTGCTCGAGGTGGTGAAAACAATCCGGCCGCTCCATGAACCGCCGCCGCCCAACACCATGCTATCGGACTGATTAATCGTGACGCCGGACGGAATCGGGAAGTCGCCCGCCAGGCGTTGTTCGATGGATGGGCCGGCATTTGCCGCGGCGGCGCCTTTATCCGTTTGTACGGCGGAATTGGTCGCACAAGCCGAAGCCAGCAGAGTGGCCAACACAATCACAAGCGCCCGCATAAATAACATAGTCGACCTTGGTTAGTTGTTATTGAAGATCTATGAGAGATCCACGCGCTTACGGCATAAGCTGTCGGCGGAATGACATCCGCACCCGATATTAAAGGGATTGAACGCGATTTTCCAGTCAATCGAGGAAAGACCGGCAACGTGCCTATTTTAATTTTGAGATGACTTATCTGTAATAAGCGTGATATAGGCACTTCCTATTTTTTTGCTATGCTCCAGCGCATCGAGAGTCTCTGTCATAGCGTCTCGCAGAAAAAACGTGTGAAGTAGACTTATGGACGCAGGTCATGCCTTGGACGGCAGGCGCGGCGAGGTTAGGCCGGGCTGGGTTGCTTGCCGAGCGTGGCTTAAGCGGAAATTGCTTTAATCGGTCGTGGCTTGACCAGGGGCCGTTTAAGGTAAAGGCGGCCCTCGCCTGCAAGCGATTGAAGATGGCGCCCGGATCAGGGCGCTGATTTTGGGTCGGCGTTATAACAGACTGTTAGTTGCATTTTTCCACCTCCCTGAAAATGGAATCACCATGTATTACTCGGTTGTCGGCAGTCGCGTCCGCATCGCGGGCTCCATGCATATGTTGCCGGCGGATGCCCCGCATTTGCCGCAGTGGCTTTGGGACGCTTATGCCTGGAGCGAAGACTTGCTGGTCGAATCCGATCCCCCCGAGATCCTGCAGTTCCTGCAACTGACCGACGGCACGACGCTGGCGCAGCACGTGCCGGCAAAACATTGGACGGCGCTGCAGAAAATCGCGACGCGCTCGGGCATACCGGCAGAACAATTTACCGTTTGGAAACCCTGGGCCGCCCTGCTGGCGATGGAAGCGGCGCTGCAGCCTTATGCGCCGGGCGTCGAAACACAGTTCCTCGGCTCGGCTCAAAGCCAGGGCAAACCGACCTATATGCTGGAAACCGGCGCCAGCATTGCGGCGTTGCTCGATCGTGTGCCGCCCGAAATCATCGTGGGGTACATGACCCGAGTGCTCGACGCACCCGACCTCGCCTGCAAGCGCATCAGGCAGCTCCATCAGGGCTGGATAGAACGCAGTCCGGCTGCAATGTACGAGGTGGCGCGCGAGACGCCGGTGTTCCAAAACGCGGCGCTCAAACAAGCGGTATTGACCCGGCGTAATCTGGCATGGATGCCTAGACTCAGGCTGGCGTTGCAATCGCCACGCAATACCCTGGTCGTGGTCGGCGCCTTGCATTTATGCGGCACGGACAGTATTTGGGCATTGCTGAAACAAGAAGGTTATACGCTGGTCGAGGAAACTGCGGCCTGAAAATCGGCGGCTTGCATGCGCTCACGGCACGCCCGAGCCGGCCCAATAGCGCTACCTGCCGGGGGAAGCAGGCATCCCCGGCACGCAGCGCGGCGACCAGCCATGGCGCGAGGTTGTCGAGGTGCGTCAGCGGGCTAGAACCTTACGTATGGTGGCGGCCAGATCTTCTGCAACAAATTTCGCCACATAAGCGTCGGCACCGACCTTTTGCACCAAAGCCTCGTTGGCGGTACCCGAGAGCGACGAGTGAATAATCACCGGAATCGTGCTGAAGCGAGGGTCTTGTTTGATTTTCCGAGTGAGCGTAAAACCGTCCATCTCCGGCATTTCCAGATCGGTCAAGACCAGCGAAACCTTGTCTTTGATCGATTTGCCTTCCGCCACCATCGAGTCGGAAATCGATTCCAGCATCTCCCAGGCTTCTTTCCCGCTCTTGGTCATGATAAACGGCGCTTGCATGGCCGCCAGTCCGCTTTCGATCAGGGTCCGGGCAAAAGCCGAATCGTCGGCGGCCAGAATCACCGTACCCGGCGGCAAGAGCAATGCCGGGCCGATGGTGGCCGGATTGACATCGGCTTCGTGGGTCGGCCAGGCACTGCGCAAAATATGCTCGACGTCGAGCACCTGAGCCAAGCGGGTATTGTCGACATTGCCGTCGAGGCGAGCGATGCTGGTGACCATGCCGCCGGCCGAACTGGCTTCAGCGGGCAGGACTTGGCCCCAATCCAGCCGGACAATTTCATCGACTTCCTCAACCGCAAAACCTTGAGTCGAACGCGCATATTCCGTAACCAGCAAAATTTGCAAGCCGTTGCGCGGCCGGCATCCGACCGCAGCCGGCAAATCGATCACCGGAATAATCTGGCCGCGAATATTGGCCACGCCCAGCATGTTGGGCAACGACCCCGCCACCGCGACAACGGTCGGCATCACCAGGATTTCCCGAACTTTAAACACGTTGATACCGAATAACTCACGATGGTCGGAATGCTGGGCCTCGCCGAGCCAGAACAGCAATAACTCGAATTTGTTGTTGCTGGTCAAATTCGTGCGTTCGTCAATTTCGTGTTGTGCGCTCACCGTCGTCTCCCCTTATCAAGGTTATGCTCGTCTACTTGTTTTACCTCGTTCTTCTGTACCGGCACCTCGGATTATTGAGCATATGCTTCATGCGGGCGGGGCCTTCACGCTGACACATCCCGGCGGCAAGCGATCCTGTTCCACCATCCGCGTTAACGCATCCACCACATGAGGATCGAACTGCGTGCCGGAACGGCCTTTGATATAACTCATGGTGTCCGGCATCGACCACGGTTCTTTATAGGGCCGTTTATTCAGCAAGGCATCAAACACGTCGACCACGGCCACAATCCGGGCCGGCAGGGGGATCTCGCCGGCCTTCTGCTTCAGGGGATAACCGTTGCCGTCGAAATGTTCGTGATGGCCGCCGGCAATTTGCGAACCCAGCGACAAATAACTGGTGCCCTTGACCATCCGGCTGGCTTTCAACAGGATCTGCGCGCCGATAGTGGCGTGGTGCTCCATGATCACGCGTTCCTGCGGATCGAGTTTGCCCGGCTTGAACAGTATATGGTCGGGCGTGCCGACCTTGCCCACATCGTGCAGAATCGCCGCCATGCCTATCATGTCCATCACCTCGCGATTTAATTCGTCGGGGTAGACATTCATCGCGGTCAATTCGAGCGCGATGGCGTCGGTCAGTTTCTGCACCCGTAGCACATGTTCGCCGGTGTCTTGATCGCGGTACTCGGCCAGATCGGCCAGCGCCACCACGGTGGCCTCTTGCGACATGCGTAGCTGACCATATAAATGCAGATTGTCATACGCCGCCGAGAGGCGTTGGCAGAACAATTCCAGTAACGCGCATTCGATCCCGTCCAAGGGCGTGCAGGGAGTGAAGTGCATCACAAATTCGCGGCCGTTGCGACTGTTGAAGTAAAGCGCGTCAAACGAATTCAGGGAAACATTGGTTTTCTGCCGAAACGCGGCGTGGATGGTTTCAGCCAAGCGTTCCTGTCCCTCGAAGCCGGCATCCAGCGTCGCATAGATGCCGGTCGCCGCGAGCATATCGAACTCCGCATTGCCGCTCTTGATTACACACAGCATGCCGTCCATGCCAATATCGAGAATCACCCCGATCTGCTTGAGCACCCCAGAGGAAAATTCCCGAAGCGAAAGCATCTGGTAAAAATCGGCAGCGCCTTCCAGGATTTTTCCCAGGCCTTGGCGATTTTTTTCGATCGACAGCAAGTTTTCATAGGCACGCAACGAGGAGATCACCGTGGTAAACAGTTTTTGTACCGTCAGCTCGGTCTTGGTCTTGTAATCATTGATATCAAATTCGAGTATGACCTTCTGCTCGGGGGCCTGTCCCGGTTGACCGGTACGCAGCACGATGCGCGCGATCTGGTTGTGCAATTCATAACGAATCCGGTTAACCAGGTCCAGCCCGGCATCATCGGTTTCCATCACCACATCCAGCAGCACCAAGGCGATATCCCGATGCCTCCGCATCGCTTCATAACCTTCCGCCGCCGAGTAAGCGCTAAGCAACTCCAGGCTGCGGTCTTTGTAGCGAATGTCTTTGATCGCGAGACGGGTGGCCGCGTGTACATCCTTTTCATCGTCGACGATCAGGATTTTCCAAGGTTTTTTCACCGCCAGCGCTTGGCCCGTGCCCAGGTCGGCGGCTTCATCGTCCACCAACCAGACATCGTCGTCATGCATTACGTTTGGAGTACTCATCAGATCTACCCCCATGAAAATGGGTCGGCGCGCAGGCCCCGGGCCTTACCCTGTCGCGGTATGAAAAAAGCCCGGGGCAGTTCCGCTCGCGCCGCTAAAACACCCTTGCCAGCCCATTATCCACACTTAAAAAGCTCATGTTGCCCTTTTAAAGATGATGCGCCTGGATCCGGCCAAGCTGACGCGGGAGTAACCCGCATTCGAGCTCATCGTCATGCTGCAAAACAAGTCCGTGTAAACACTCAAAAACCCCTGCCGAGGGCCTCCAGGCAGGGGTTTTTGGCATTGCCGCGTTCCATCAGCGTGGGCGTCAGGCCCTGGAAAGGTCAAGCGAAAACTTGATGCAAGCGGCGCATGCAAACTTCAGCCTGATGCGCTTTTACGACAATCCAGAACTTCAACCCTCGGCTTCCATGATCAGTAATTGGGCCCCGTCGCTTACCTGATCGCCGACCGCGAACAGGATTTCCGCCACCACCCCGGCGGCCGGCGCTTCGATGGTATGTTCCATTTTCATGGCTTCCATCACCAACAGCGGCGTGCCCTTGTCGACTTTGGTGCCGGGTGCGACCAGCACCGCGATCACCCGGCCGGGCATCGGCGCGGTCAGACGGCCCGTGCCGTGCTCCTCAGCCGCATGCGCCAAGGGCGTTTCACGCTCGAAGCCAAGCGCTTGCCCGCGACAGAAAACGTGGAAATGCTCGCCGTCGATAAACACCCGGCCGGCAACCCGCGTCTGGTCCACCGTGACGCTGAACTCGTCGGCGCCGGACCCGCGACGCCAACTGAACTCATGACGCGTACCGTCCAGCTCCAAGGTGTCGCGGCCGCCGTCGCGCTCAAACACGACTTCGGTCAAGGTCGCATGATCGGCACCCGGAGCAGCTTCATGGCCGGCGGTGCGCCACGACAAGACCTGCCGATAACCGGCGTTCAAACGCCAATGATGCAGGGTCGACCAGGGCGAGCGGTCGGTGTTGTCGGCTTCTTCCCGCGCCAATTGAGCCGCGCAGGCCAGCGCCAGCGCGTCGCGCGTCGATGCGGTAGCGGGCGCAAACAAGGCTTCGTGATTGCGCTCGATCAAGCCGGTATCGAGGTCGGCGGCCATAAACGGCACGCTGCCCGCAATGCGTTGCAAAAACTCGACGTTGGTGCTCGGGCCGACGATTTCAAATTCGCCCAGGGCGCTGGACAAGCGAGCCAAGGCGGCGGCACGGTCGGCGCCATGCACAATCAACTTGGCGATCATCGGGTCGTAGAACGGCGTAATCGTGTCGCCGCAGCGCACCCCGCTGTCGATGCGCACGGCCGCACGGCCACCTTCGCCGACCTTGAATTCGACCGCGGCCGGCAAACGCAAATGCCGCAGTGTGCCGGTCGAAGGCAGAAAACCGCGCGCCGGGTTTTCCGCATAGATACGCGCTTCGATCGCATGGCCGGTCACACTCAACTGATGTTGCAGCAACGGCAGCGCTTCGCCCGCAGCCACACGCAACTGCCATTCGACCAGATCGAGCCCGGTCACCATCTCGGTCACCGGGTGCTCGACTTGCAAGCGCGTATTCATCTCCATGAAATAGAACTGGCCCTCGGGCGTCATGATGAATTCGACGGTACCGGCGCCCACGTAATTGACCGCACGTGCCGCGGCCACTGCGGCCTCGCCCATTTGCCGCCGTACGGCATCGCTCAGGCCCGGAGCCGGAGCTTCCTCCAGTACTTTTTGATGACGCCGCTGCACCGAACAATCGCGGTCGAATAAATACACGGTGTTGCCGGCTTTATCGGCAAATACCTGGACCTCGACGTGGCGCGGCCGTAACAAGTATTTTTCGATCAATACCCGATCATTGCCGAAGCTGCTGGCGGCCTCGCGTTTGCACGAAGCCAGCGCGGCGGCAAAGTCCGCGCTCTGCTCCACCACTCGCATTCCTTTGCCGCCGCCGCCGGCACTCGCCTTCAGCAGCACCGGATAACCGATCGCATCGGCTTCGCGTTGCAGCAAATCCGCACTTTGGTCGTCGCCATGGTAACCAGGCACCAGCGGCACGGCCGCGCGCTGCATCAATGCCTTGGCCGCCGCTTTGGAACCCATGGCGGCGATCGCTGCCACCGGCGGCCCGATAAATTCGATACCGTGCGCGGCACAGGCTTGCGCAAATGCTTCGTTTTCCGAGAGGAAGCCGTAACCCGGATGGATCGCTTGGGCTCCGGTGGCGCGAGCTGCTTCGACAATGCGCTCAAGCCGCAGATAACTATCGGCGGCAGCGGAGCCACCGATATGCACGGCCTCGTCGCACAGCGCGACGTGCTTGGCGTCGGCATCCGCATCCGAAAACACGGCGACGCTGCCAATACCCAGGCGCTTGCAGGTGGCGGCAACGCGGCAAGCGATTTCACCGCGGTTGGCAATCAGGATCTTCTTGAACATGACGGGTTTCCAGTGAGTCTTTCTCAGACTGCGCTTCCAAGACCAGCTTCTCAGAACACGTATTCGGCAGTGCCGGCATTCGCCGGCGGCCACCGGTCTCGATATCTCGATAGATAGGCAAGTCGCCTCTTACATGCGGAACACCCCGAAGCGGGTCTCCGCAATCGGCGCATTGCATGCGACGGACAGGCCCAAGCCCAGGACATGGCGGGTCTGTGCGGGATCGATCACGCCGTCGTCCCACAAGCGGGCGCTGGCGTAGTAAGGATGACCTTGGGCCTCGTACTGGTCGCGGATCGGGGCTTTAAAGGCTTCTTCTTCCGCCGCGCTCCAGTCTTGCCCCTTGGCCTCAAAAGCATCGCGCCGGATAGTCGCCAGCACCGACGCCGCCTGCTCGCCGCCCATCACCGAAATCCGGGCATTGGGCCACATCCACAAGAAACGCGGCGAATAAGCGCGGCCGCACATGCCGTAGTTGCCGGCGCCAAACGAGCCGCCGATGATCACCGTGAATTTCGGCACCTTGGCCGTCGCCACCGCCGTCACCATCTTTGCCCCGTTGCGCGCGATGCCTTCGTTTTCGTATTTGCGCCCGACCATAAAACCGGTAATGTTTTGCAGGAAAATCAGCGGGATCTTGCGCTGGCAGCACAGTTCGATAAAATGCGCGCCTTTTAGCGCCGCTTCGGAAAACAAAATACCGTTGTTGGCGATGATCCCTACCGGATAGCCCCACAGATGGGCAAAGCCGCAGACCAGGGTAGTGCCGTAACGCGCTTTAAATTCATCGAACTCGGAATCGTCGACCACCCGCGCAATGATTTCGCGAATATCGAACGGCTTGCGGGTATCGGTAGGAATCACGCCGTAGATACTTTCCGGCTCGTAACGCGGCGGCCTGGCTTCGCGCGGAGGCGCGGCGGGCTTGCTGCGATTTAAATTACCGACGATGCTGCGGGCGATCAGCAAGGCGTGCGCGTCGTTTTGCGCCAAATGATCGACCACCCCAGACAAACGCGTGTGTACGTCGCCGCCGCCCAAGTCTTCGGCACTGACGATCTCGCCGGTAGCGGCTTTGACCAGCGGCGGCCCGCCGAGGAAAATCGTACCCTGGTCCTTGACGATAATCGACTCGTCGCTCATCGCCGGCACATACGCGCCGCCCGCGGTACACGAGCCCATCACCACCGCGATCTGCGGTATGCCGTCGGCCGACAAATTGGCCTGGTTAAAGAAGATGCGGCCAAAATGGTCGCGGTCCGGAAACACCTCATCCTGGTTTGGCAGGTTGGCCCCGCCCGAGTCGACCAGATACACACAAGGCAGGCGGTTTTCCGCGGCGATTTCTTGCGCCCGCACATGCTTTTTGACCGTGACCGGATAATAGGTGCCGCCCTTGACCGTGGCATCGTTGCACACGATCACGCACTCGACCCCGGCGATGCGGCCGATGCCGGTGATCACCCCCGCACCCGGCGCTTCATCGTTATACAAACCGTAGGCGGCAAGTTGCGAAAATTCCAGGAACGGCGTGCCCGGATCGAGCAATTCATTGACCCGGTCGCGCGGCAACAATTTACCGCGCGCCAGATGTTTCTCGCGCGCCTTGGCGCCGCCGCCTTCGGCAAGCTTGGCTACCTTGGCTTTCAGGTCGGCAACGATGGCCTCCATCGCGGCGGCATTGGCGCGAAAATCTTCGGAGCGGGGATTCAACTTGGATTCAATAACCGGCATGTCAATTTCCTGGAGCGCTAAGGGGGGATATCGCTAAGGTTTACAAAGCAAAAATGCACAGCACCGGGCTTAGGCTGTTTCGCTAAACAGCTCGCGGCCGATCAGCATGCGGCGGATTTCGCTGGTGCCCGCGCCGATCTCGTACAACTTGGCGTCGCGCCACAAACGCCCCACCGGGTAGTCATTGATGTAGCCGTTGCCGCCCAGGATCT
>Ga0302231_10000076_pt1 | contig 80885 bp, 53 predicted proteins | sample II_Palsa_N2_2_FD_193522 | JGI IMG/M metagenome (GOLD analysis project Ga0302231, IMG submission 193522) | Peat permafrost microbial communities from Stordalen Mire near Abisko, Sweden - II_Palsa_N2_2 | ecosystem: Environmental > Terrestrial > Soil > Palsa > Peat permafrost | place: Sweden...
AGATCCATCAGCGTGATGTCCGGCAGATATTTCTCGTATAGGTCTACAGCTTCTTCACCACTGCCGGCCTGCGCGACGGTTTCCATTCCGCAATGTCCGTCGATGATCGCCGCGATGCCCACTCTCATCAATGGATGATCGTCCACCACCAGGACCTTGATCTTTGCATTGCTCGTCATGACGTCCCCTCCGGCTTTTTCGGAAAGATAGTTATCGTGTGACGACGATCTGATACCAAGTCGTCGTGGGGCTGCCGACCGGAAACTTCCAGTTTGTGCCGACGGCTTTGGCCTGGATGGGTGGTCCCAGGGGCTGCCCTGCTCCATCGATGGGTTGCACGATGACGGCGCGAGCCGCGTGAAGGTTTTGCAGCGAGATGGTTCCCGTCACCTGCTCAATCAGGGTCGGTGCTTCTCCCCACGCGACTACATCTGTTCGAGCGGTGTTCCATCGCTGACCCGTGTTTTGAACAGGGCCTCCCGCGATCAGAAGCATTTTGGAACTGGTCTCGATGGGTCGATCATCCATGGAGCTCAGAAGAATCGTACAAAATGTGTTGCTGACGTCGGCGGCGAGATTACGAACCTGTTGGTTCTCAGCCTTCACGAAGCCGATGAGTGCTTGCGACCGCGGCGCATTGACGGTAACCAGGCCAGTCTGGTGCTGCGAGGTGTACCACTCCAGTTCGTGCGTGTCGGAGACGATGGGATTTGACGAGCTCTTATCCGTGTAGGACTGGGTTGGCGGTCCATTTAGCGAGGAGATGCGAACTTCGTGTTGCAGCGGCAGATCCAGGGGAAATCCCGGGGTGAAGAAGGGACGATCGCCAGTCGGCAGCAGCATACTGTCAAATACCTGGTCGCGAGAGTACGAACGCTCGCGAAGGTTACGAGCCTTTTCTATGTCGCCTCGCAAGAACGTCAGAGCGCCCGCTGCGAGCTCGGGCATCCTGACGGGGTCGAGCGAGATGTCGAACGGGTCGCCGATATACGGCTTCCATGATGGATCGGACTTCGGTTCGAAGGTGTACCAGAAGATGCCGTCCCAATCCTGAAGGCCTGCGTACGCGGCCAGGATCGGTATTCCCTCACCCGCATAGTCGTTGGGGTAGGCGTTATTGACCTCGCTGACGGTGTATGGCTTCCCGGAAATGGCGGAGCGCGCTAGTTCGACTACGGTCGAGTTCGATGGATCATTCACCATCGGAGATTTTCTGACGTAGTACTCGGGATGCTGCCAGTAGGTGTGGCCATCGATGATATCCATGGAGCTCTCAGCCAGTAGCAGTGGATAGCCAGTTGCCTTATGGCTGTGATCCGCTGTAGCGATCACCAGTGATTTTGAGCCGAGTGTCTGCTTGAGATACCTCTCCATGTCCTCGAAGTAGTCTTGTTGCAGGTCTGTATAGAATTCGGCCTCGGTGTAGAGCTGTTCAGAAGGGGTTCGGGCCGGCTGACCAAACCGGTTGATGAGTGGAACGGGTTCGGAAGCTGCTACGCCGGACAGTGTGCGTAACGCTGCGATCTGTTCGGGTGTGCGGTGCTGCGAGAGCCACTGGTTGTAGAGGCCGATCAACTCACGTTCATAGAAACTTGAGGGCGCGCGGAAGCCGACATTGATTGCGTTTTCATTATTGATTTCAATGATTGCAACTGCGGGATCCCGGGTGTATTCGAGCCGCGTGTAGGGGTTGCGATGGGTCAGCAGTTGTTGTGCATACTCCTTTTGCAGCTCGATGAGGCGTGCATCGAAGAGCGAGACTCCTTTTGCGCCTTCGCGTAATTGGCTCGCGTCGTGGACACCATCTCCTTCGCTGAAGGGACGGCCCACCAGCAGGTTGAAGTCAATATAGATGCCCCGCTTCTCAAGTTCGGCAATGAAGAAGTCTTCGCGGTCTAACTGCTCCGCATCAAGAGACCTTGTATTGTCGCCACGCTTCACAAGGCCGCGTGGAGTTTGCAGGTCGAGGAACTGAAAGCGCACGCTGTTGACGCCAAAGCGCGCTAAGGTGGCAGCCCATAGCGGAGCGTCGTCCCTGGTGGGGATCTGACGAGAACCGTGGCTCCAGTCGGTGATATTGACTCCCCAGAGGCGTATCCGCTTGCCGTCGCCGGTAGCGAGGTGACCGTCCTGCACGCGCAGAAAACCATGCTTGCCGGCAGGCGCATCGAGGAGAAACGAGAGGTCGACGGGAGAGGGTGTCAGAAAGCCGCGGCGATGATCTATCGCGAATGGCTTCATACCACTCTGGTCCTGCGCTCGACTGGCGGCGGCGGAGAACAACACCGCGAGAATCGCGCACTGAAGGCATAAGTGGCGGATTTTCATCTTAGGAACTGCCTCCGTGGCGATTGGTTCTGCGTATCAGATGGAGCATTATGACGCCCGCACGAGTCCAGGCAACAAACTCGAAGTAAGACTATGCTCGCCGATTCTGCTCTCGCATCCGCCAAAAGTAGCATTGTCGGTTTTGGCTCATCCGAGAATCCTAACCAAAAGGGTTGCGAAATTCGCTCTGCCGGAAGCGACCTCCGAAGTCAACGCGTAGTACTTTAGGCGGATGTAGACCGTCCGAAAGCGTCGTTATGATGATGGCGCGCATTAGGGGACCGAAGGACATTCTCCGGCGCAAGCCATCGTGATGGCAGAATCGGATGCGCTCCATGTGGTCTTTCATCGATCGAGTTGTTCATTTGACGCCTGGAAACGGTGTCCGGAACGCTTTAGCGTCCTCAACGATCTGCAGGCGGGGTTTTTTGATTCCCTGCCTGCTCGCTTCCAGCCTGCGGGCTCAACAGCCAGCCGAACCCGTTGCGCCTGCACCCATCAACGGCGAAACGTATTACCTTGTCGATCAAGTTTCAAATCTCCAAGCGGATACCAGTTCCGGGTCGACGACTGCGGGCTCCGCAGTGATCCAGAATACGAGAAGCTTTACGAGCCTCACGCAGCGCTGGGCCTTCACGCTCGCGCCCTCTGGTAACTGGAAGATCAGCAACCTGTCAACCGGCCTATGCATGGACACGCAGCAAACGGCGACACCGATAGGTACGATTCAGCAGCCATGCGCGCTCAGCACTCCTACGCAGGAATGGATATTTGCTTACACGACAAACGGATATTACACGGTAAAAAACGCGGCGACGGGTTTGCTTCTTGATGTCGCCGGCAGCTCCGCCACTGCAGGGACGGATCTTGTTCAGTCCGCGCTATCAATCAATCCCACACAGAGTCAGCTGTGGCTCTTTCGACCTGCCTTTCTTCGCGGCGTAGACAATGCATTGTTGGCAAAGCAGGAGGCTGACCGCCTGGCGGCTCCTACAGCCACTCCGTTCTTCAACGATGCAGGTCAGATCCAGGATGATCTGCTGATCCTGAAGAATCATGGGGTCAACATGATTCGTCTGCGGCCAACACCACTGGTGGTTCCCGGCGCATCGACGCCGCTGTATGACACCTATACGCTGGGCAGTTCGACTGCCATTCCAGCAACGTGCATAGGAAATGGCTGTGCGGCGGAGACCGACGCAGCCGATATTGCACTTGCTCAACGCGCCAAAAGTCTGGGAATGGCGATCGAACTTACGCTTCTCTTTGATGGAGCGAGCTCGGTTGCCGCGCCCGCAGCGTGGAGTGGATACAGCGCTTCCCAGGTGTCAGCCGCGATCTCCACCTACGTCAAAGCACAGATCGAAGAGTACCGCGCTGCAGGAGTGATGCCCGATATCGTCTCGATCGGGAATGAGGTCAACACAGGCTTTCTCGGGACAGGGGTGGCGAGCAGTGCCAGCGGTTCTCCATCCGGCGCGTACAACAGTCCAGCCTTCAGCAACTTTGCCGCGTATCAGATCGCAGGCATTCAAGCGGTTGAGGCTGCCGCTGCCGACACAAGTCTCGGCCCAGCGCTTCCACCGCCGCTGACGTGCATCCACACGACGCCCGCATGGCTGATCAACTCGTTCTATCCGGAGGCTACGCAAGCGAATATCCCGTATGACATGGTCTGCGAGAGTTATTACCCGATCTATCACGGACCCCTGACTGCGGCGCAGGCGGCCCAGCCGACTACAGGTGCGGGCTGCACGAGTCCAACGAGCAGCGAACCGGAACAGACGAACCTCGCCAATGGCGTGACCGCAGTTGGCAAGCCAATCCTGCTCATTGAGATAGGCGAACACTACGAGACGGGCTTCGATCCAAACGATTGTTTCTATGCAAACAGTCGGGCAGGACAAAGACAGTTTGCACTCGATATTCAATCGACCATGAAGTCTCTGGGAAGCAACCTGGGTGCGGGCATGACGTGGTGGGACGCAACTGGAACCAATGTTCCAGCCACCGGGGAAGGCTACGCCAACTACAACGAGGCAGGATATCCCGCAGATCTTTTTTACTGGGACGGCCTTACTTTGTTTGATGATGCGGACAACGGTAATTACACCGATGTATTTACGGCGCCAACGTATAACGCGGTGCTTCCTGCGCTGACCGCAGTTGGAGGCAAGCTCGACTCAACGCTTGGCTACAAATTTGTTAATGCAAGCGACGGACGAATTCTTGAGACCGCGGCTTCGCTGACCACGTCCGGCGCAGCCCTGGATACAGGTGCAAACACCGAGATCACGAGCCAGAATCAAGAGTGGCAGATCACAGGAGATGGCAATGGATATTTTCAGATTGCCAGCCTGAACCCGGCAACCCCTGCAAACGTCCTGGATACGCAGGGGCTCACGACCCCCGGAAGCCCAGTCGTGCAAGTCGCGGCAGCAGCAAATACCACCAGCCAGAAATGGGATGTCGTGACTGCCGGAAACGGATACTACACCATCACGAATAGCGCTTCCGGTCTTGTGCTGGCGACAGCTCCGGCCACGAGTGGCGGAACAGATCTTATAGAGGACGAGACGCCTTCGAGCGCCAATGTGGATTGGATCACACCAGCGAGTATGAGCCAGATGTGGCAGATCATTCCTGTTCACATTGTCGCTTCGAGCGCGCCGACGACGCTGGTCTTCGATCCTGCTCCCCCATCCAGCATTAGCGCGGGCGGCAATCCAGGCACCGTCAGCGTCGAGATCGAAAACACCGCCGGCGTTCTTACCGGCTCTACGTCGCCTTCGATAACGTTGGCCATCACGGGTCCTAACGGATTCAGTCAGACTCAGACCGTTACCGGAGTTGCGGGCATTGCGAGCTTCAATCTCGGCAGCGCCGTCCTCACCGCAGGCGGAACCTACTCCATCTCTGCGACGAGTCCGGGACTCACCAGCGCTGCGGCCTCGGTCACCGTCATAGCCGCTGCGCCCACGGCAACAACTACAGTCCTCAGTGCGCCCGCGACAAGTGTTACGGGAACCAGCGTGACGCTGTCGGCGACGGTCACCGGAACGGCTGGAACGCCGTCACTTACAGGGCAAGTGACTTTTCTGGATGGAAGCGCAACGCTTGGCAGCGGCACTCTGAGCTCATCGGATGTTGCAACGTTCACAACCAGTTCGCTCGCGGTTGGATCGCACAGCCTCACCGCGAACTACGCGGGTGACGCAAACAATTCGCCGTCGAGCTCGCAGATCGTGACGCTCACTGTTACGGGTTCCCCTGACTTTTCCATCGCACTCACCCCTGCAAGTGAGACCGTTGCCAGCGGAAGTCCTGCGTCGTCCACTGTGAGCGTCACGCCGGTCAACGGGTTTTCCGCGGCCACTGCGTTTTCGTGCTCTGGTCTGCCCTCGTTCGCCTCCTGCACATTCAGTCCAGCCTCCGTAACTCCGAATGGCGCTGCCGCGACATCGACCGTGACCATTGCAACGAATGTCCAAACAGCTGGGATTAGGAATGGAAACCGACCGAGTGGTAAGAGTGGAGTAGTTGGATCAGGGTGGAGCCTGGCGATTCTACTTCTCCCCCTGGTCACTTTCAATCGCAGACGCAGAATATCCTGGCTTCGAGTTTTCGGATCCATCTTTGTGGGAATGTTGTTACTTCAGGGCACTATGGGGTGCGGGGGGGCTTCGAACAGCTCGACTACGCACCAAGGTCAGTACTCCATTACCATCACCGCAACGTCCGGGACTCTCAGTCACAGCGCAACCCTCGCGCTTACTGTTCAATAGAAAGACACTACTAATCTTCAAAGCCGCATCGGCTTTTGAATGCAAAAACCTGAGCTCGCCGGTGCTCGAGTTTGGAAGGAATGCTACCTTCTGCATCGGTAAGTGATAGCGAACTTCCTATTATGAACACATTAATCACTACAGGCGGTTTCGAATCATCGCCATTCGTCGGTCAAACAATTCGTTTACGGGGTTGCAAAGGAGGGCCGCTAAGTTGATGTCGAGCTAGACCACAAATAAACGTCATGGAGGTCCGAAAAACGACACGGCTCTTTCGTGCCCGATGACCATGACAGCAGCCCTCCGGAGTGCAAACTTCGGAAGGCTGCCGCCCCGTTCTTATTTGACTGTCAGGGTGAGTTGCGTCGAGTGGCTCATCGTACCCGCCGTCACGGTGACCGTCACGTTGTAGGTTTGCGGCGGAGTTGAAGAGCTGCCACAGCCCGTAGCTCCAATCGCTGCGGTGATGCCCGCCGTAACCAGCATGAGACACAGCCATCCATTCATCCGACTACGCGCTTTGCGCCACTTGCGCGTAAAGGGCAGCAGTAGCAGTCCCACGGCTACCTGCGGGAGCTTGCTGGGTGACCCGTGACTTGGCTCAACTGCCGCCATCTGCTCAGGCATCTGGAACTTGAGTGAGATGTTACTGACCGGCTGATTAGCCGGCAGGCTCCACGAGGTGAGCGATTGCTCTGTCCATCCCGGTGTCCCAAGGGTTGCTGTTGCGCCTACGGGGAGACCGGTAACGGATAACGTGATTGCGCTCGGGAACGTGGTGCCCGCGCTGGGAGCGAGGGCCACCGTGTAGCTCGCCGATCCGCCCGGAGTCGTGGTCTGCGACTGCCCCGTGCTTCCGCTGCCGCCGGTGGTACCCACCGTCAGATCGACGACGGACAGCGCAAGCACGCTGCTCGACGATACTGCGAAGTCGACACTCGCAGTATAGGTGGCCGTGATCGAATGCGAACCGGCCGTTAGCGTTGCGGTAGTGAATGTGGCCACTCCGCTCGAGACCGTTGCCGATCCAAGAAGCGTTGTACCGTCGAAGAACGATATCTCGCCCGGTGGTGTTCCGGCAGCCGAAGTCACAATCGCCGTCAGGCTGAGGGAATTCATCAGCACCACTGGATTAGCGCTCGATGTAACGCTGACTGCGGTCGCGGCTGTGTCGATAATGAGTGTCCCGCTGGCCGAGCCCGTATAGTTGGTGTTGTTGATGGTGCCGACTACGGCATAGCTACCCGCGGCCGTCGGAACTGTTGAACTTCCGTTGTAGGTTAACGAAACGCTTAGGCTGGCTGGAATCGTCGTAGCTATCGCGGTCAGAGCCGAACCGGTGTACGTCTGCGACAGCTTGGACAGCATCACCGTCGCCGCTGCCTTGCTGATCGTCATCGTTCCAGTTGCAGACCCTGTGTAGTCCGCATCGTTGATGGTGCCAACAACGGCGTATGTGCCTGCTGCCGTCGGAACCGTTGAACTTCCGTTGTAGGTCAACGAAACGCTTAGGCTGGCCGGAGTGGCCGTGGCCGTCGCAGCCAGGGTCGATCCGGTGTAAGTCTGCGAAAGTCCGCCCAACGTCACTGAACCTTCTGTCTTGCTGATCGTCATCGTTCCAGTCGCAGACCCTGTGTAGTTCAGATCGTTGATGGTGCCAACAACGACATAGCTACCCGCTGCCGTCGGAGCTGTGGAACTGCCGTTGTAAGTGAATAAGACGTTGAGGCCGGCCGGAATGGTCGTAGCTGTCACAGCCAGGGCCGATCCCGTGTACGTCTGCGACATTCCACCCAGTGTCACGGAACCTGCGGCCTTGCTGATCGTCAGCGTTCCAGTCCCCGTGCCTGCGTAGTCCGCATCGTTGATGGTGCCCACAACGGCGTAGCTGCCAACTGTCGTCGGGGCTACCCAACTGCCGTTATACGTGAACGAAACGCTTAGGTGGGCCGGATTGGTCATGGCCGTCGCGGCCACCGCAGAACCGGTATAGACCTGCGACATTCCGCTCAGCGTCACCGAACCTGCTGCCTTGCTAATCGTCATCGTACCGGTCGCCGTGCCCGTGTAGTTCGCGTCATTGATGGTGCCCACAACGGTATATTCACCTGCTGCCGTGGGAAGGGTTGCACTGCCGTTATAAGTGAACGAAACGTTCAGGCTCGACGGAGTCGTGGTCGCCGTGGCCGCCAACGGGGAGCCGGTGTAGGTCTGCGACATTCCGCCCAGCGTCACCGAACCTACTGCCTTGCTGATGATCATCGTTCCGGTCGCCGTGCCTGTGTAATTCAGGTCGTTGATGGTGCCCACAACGGCATATGTGCCCGGTACGGTTGGAACCGTTGAGCTTCCGTTGTAGGTAAATACGACGGTTAGGCCAGACGGGGTCGTGGTAGCTGTCGCGGGCAATGCCGACCCGGTGTAGGTCTGCGACATTCCGCCCAGCGTCACGTTTGCTGCGCCCTGTGCAATAGAAAGCGTATAGCCCTGGGTCACTTGGCTTCCGCTAAGCGTATCTGTGGCTGTCACGCTGAAGCTCAAGAGGCTACCCGCGGCTGTCGGAGTTCCCGAGAGGACACCGCTTGCGCTGAACACCAGCCCGGCCGGCAGACTTCCCGTCGAACTGAAGGTGTAGGGTCCCGATCCGCCGCTTGCCGTGAAGCTCTGGCTATAGGCCACGCCGACAGTACCTGGCGTCAATGTCCCGGCCAGGGGAGAGACTGTGATCACCGGTTGAACGCCTGTGCCGGAGAGCGTGATTGACTGCGCAGCGGAAGCGTTATTCAGGTGGTTGTCAGACACGGTGAGGGTTCCGGAGTTGGCGCCGCTCGCCTGCGGCGTGAAGTCGACCGCGTAGCTGCAGCTTCCGCCCGCTGCAAGGCTGCCCGCGACTCCGCCTGCGCTGATCTGCGGGCAACTGGACGAGTTGTCGAGCGCGAAGCTGCTGTTCACGATTGCAGGATTCGAGCCTGTCGCCGGGAACGGGAAGGTCAGTGGTGCGTTACCGCTGTTGACAAGGGTTACAGTGGGCGCGGCCTCCGTATCTGCACTGCCAACGTTGGTCGGGCTTGCAAAAGTCAGACTCGGCAGGTCTGCATAATCCTCTTTCAGCACGCGGCTGTTGTTGCCGTCGGCAACAAAGAGGTTTCCGCTTGCGTCCATCGCAATCCCGTAGGGCGATGTCGGGCTGCCCGTCGGTACCACTGTCTGCGTATAGGCGCCTCCTGACCACGTCTCCTTCAAAATCTGCCCAGCGCCGTAATTGCTGATGTAGACGTTGCCGGACCCATCCAGTGCAACACCGTAGGGGCTGGAAAGACCACTCGCAATCTTGCTCGCAATATAGGTGCCGGCCGAGAACGTCCACACCACGTTGTCGTTCGCGTCGGCGACGTAGAGGTTGCCGGTGGCATCCACCGCAATCCCCTCCGGATGGTTCAGACCAGTGCTGACGATCGTGCTCTGGCTATAGATTCCCGCGGACAGCGTCAACTCATAGATGGCGTTACCGGTGGAGTCCGTGACAAACACATTGCCGGCGCCATCCACAGCGATCCCCCAGGAATTGCCCACGCTGCTGCTGATCACGCTCTGCGTGTAGGAGCTTCCGCCCGCGGGCGTCTCTTTGTACAGCGTGCTGTTGGGGCCTTGCGCGATATAGACGTTTCCAGCCCCATCCACCGCAACTGCGGTCACGAAGTTGATCGTGGCGATGGTGCTCTGGGTATAGCTGCCACCTGAAAGCGCCTCTTTATATACCGCGCCGTTCGAGTGGTCCGCGATATACAAATTTCCGCCTGCAGCTACGGCAACCCCGACAGGAGCCGCCAGATTGAAGGGCGACGCTGCGGTCGCGACCGTCGTTTCCGTCCCAGGCTGGAAGGTGATTTGCGGCCCCGTGCCCGTTCCAGACACGTAGCCCGTCCCCAGCACATTACCCGCTCCATCTTCGAGTAGCACTGCGCCATAGCGGGTTCCCGCAACCTGAGGCGCAAAGTTCACGTCCACCGTGCAGGTATTGGCGCTGGTCGGGCTATATGTGCCTTGCGCGCAGGATCCGGTGCCAGCGTTGAGGAAGTCATGATTCGCCGCGCCCTGGGTTACCACATTAATGCTCGCCACTGCGGCTGGGACGTTGAAGGTGAAGGTCAGCGTGATTGGCAAAGCTAAACTTCCAATATTCGAGGATCCGGCGGCTTGCGGCGGCGCCGCGGAGGCTACCGCATAGATTGTCGGGGTATAGCTTTGGCTCGCCGTCATCCCTGCAAGCGTGTCGGTCGCGGTGACGGTGAAGGCGGTTGGGCCTCCAAGAGTTGGTGTTCCGGTAAGCAAGCCGCCGTTCAGCGACAAGCCCGCAGGCAATGCTCCAGCGCTTACGGCATAGGTATAGTCGCCGTCGCCTCCGCTGGCCGAGATGGTCTGGCTGTACGGAATGCCGAGGGCTCCGTCGGGTAGCGAGGCAGGCACGATGGTAAGCGGGATCGACGCCGCATTAATCGTGAGCGAGTAGCTTTGGCTGCTGCTCGAAAACGCCGGCGATGAGCTGTCCGTCGCCACGATCGAACAGGTGAACGTACCACTGGCGGTAGGCGTACCCGAAAGCACGCCGTTGGTGAGATTAAGGCCTGTGGGCAATGCGCCATTCGTCAGGGCGAGAGTGTATGGTCCGGTTCCGCCGCCGGCCGTGAAGGTCTGGGTATACGTAACTCCTACGGTGCCGGCCGATAAAGTCTCACTTGCCGGCGAGACGGTGATACTTACTCCCATGCCGCTCACACCGATATTCTGCGACACAAGGGTGTTTAGATTATTGTCCGCCAGGCTGACCGCTGCACTGTAGGCCCCAGCGGCTGTTGGCGTGAAGTCGATGCCCAGAAGGCAGCTGCCATTCGCCACCAGCGTTTCGGAGTTGAGCGCGCAGGTCGTGCTGTCGCTCGAGAAGCCAGTCGGTATGCTGATCGTGGAAATGTTCAATGTTGCATTGCCGTAGTTGAAGAGCGTCGCCGACTTCGGACTATCGGAACTCTCACTGCCTGCAGCCGTGCTCGCGAAGGCGAACGTGGGTGCCGTCGAGATGTTCAGCTCATCGATTGCAGCGCCGCTTTCATCAGCGATGTATAGATCGCCTGCAGCGTCCAGTGCTAGGCCAACTGGGAGATTGATTCCCCTGGTCACCACCGTGAGCGGGAGGAAGGTTCCGCCCGAGGGTGTCGCTTCAACTATTCGGCCATTGCCGGAATCGCTGATGTAGACGTTGCCATTCGGGTCGATCGCAAGGCCTTCCGGCTGAATCAACACCGAGTTCGCCACGATGGTTTGCGTATAACTGTTGACGCCGGCAGGAGTCTCCTCCAGCACCTGGTTGTTGCCCGTGTCGGTCACGTAGATGTTCCCGCTGCTGTCCACTGCGACGCCGTTCGGACCGAGAAGACCGGAGACCACCGTGCTCTGGGCATAGCTGCCGTTGTTTGGGGTTTCCCTCAGGACATCACCAGTGGTGTACTCGGCAATGTAGACGTTGCCGGAGCCGTCGACCGCAACATCGTATGGGCAGGCGAGACCACTGATGGGTGTGGATTTGGTGTAGACCCCTGGGCCGGTGAGTGTCTCCAGCACGACGTCGTTGTTGGTCGAGCATTCCGCTACCCAAAGGTTTCCGGCTCCATCGACCGTCATGCCAAGCGGGCCCTGCAGTGTGCTGTCGTGCCATGTAGCCGTCGTGCTGCCGCCCGCAAACTGATACAGAGTAGTAGCCGCGTCGGTGACATACAGGTTTCCAGCCTCGTCGAGCGCCGCACCAAACGGCGTTCCGAGACCGGAGGTATTCGGAACGGGAGTCGAGAACGTACCCGGCTGGAACGCAATCGAGGGCGCCTGGCCGACACCATAGAAGTAGTTGGTGCCAAGCACAGCCCCGCCGCCGTCGGTGATCACCAGCGCGCCGGTGCGCATGCCCGGCGCCTGCGGGGTAAACGTAACCTCAACGGTGCAGCTCTGTGAGGCCGAGTAAGAACCCGCAGCGCATGTACCACCGCTAGTGAACTGGAAGTCGCCCGTCGACGCGCCCTGCGTGGTCACGTTAAATCCGCCCGGCGTGGCTGCGTTCATGAAGTCCACCGTTACCGTGACTGTGGGAGCCGCCGTGCCCACGTCATACTTGCCCAGGTTGTGCGGCGGCGTGCCGCCGGACCAGATGAGGGCATCGCCTGGCTGGTTGTATCCAAAACCATAGAGCTGCCCAGCCTGGTTGACCATCAGCGTGCGGATTCCAGGAATACCCTGGTAGAGAGTTTGGTTATAGGAGCTGCCTCCGGTTGGCACCAGGAGGTTGATTGTGCCGGCGCCGCAGTCCACCTCGGCACCACAGTCGACCACCCAGACATTCCCAGCGGCATCCGCAGTCGTGGCCGAAGGACTCACCCAGGTGCCGGCGATGGATGCGAGGCTATAGCTGCCGCTGGTGTTTGTGATTTTGTATACCGCCGCCACCGCCGGCTCGGGCAAGTTCAGGGTATAGGTACCGTAGTTGGGGCCGGAAGCTACGTAGAAGTTTCCCAAGCTGTCAATCGAAAGGCCTGTTGTATTGACCAGGGCGGGATCCGTAAACAGCGTGGTTGGCGGGTTGTAGGTGTTGTTGCCCGCCGAGGTGAGCTCCACAATCGCGCCGGTTCCGGCATCCAGCACGTAGACGTTCCCGCTGCTGTCTACGGTGACCGAACTCGGTTTGCTCCAGCCGCTGCCCAGCGTTTTGTATGTGAAGCTGGTGTTGGACGTGCCAACGGGAATGAACATTTGCACCAGCGGCCCGGCCGGGTCGACGCGGAACAGGTTGTTCGAAGCGTCAATGGCGAGGCCCATCGCATCTACGGTTGAGTACGTCCCGCTGCCACCGACCGGGATACCGCCTACTTTGATATCCTTCTGCTGAGACACGTCGAGCGGGTTTCCATTAGCGTCCACTGGCACGTAGACGAGAGCCGAGAAGCCTGAGATGTAAAGACCTCCCGAGGCATTGGCAACCAGCCCCTGCGCGTTGGTCGCCTTATTCTGCTGATACGAGCTAAAAGCGCCAAAGAACTGAACCGTCTGAGCCGCCACCGGCACCGAACCCATCACAACCAACAACCCTGCAAGCGCAATCGTCCCGCGCACGCCCAATGCCGCGGCGAGCCTGCCCGCCGCTTTGCGACAAACACGGCCGAAAAGATTTAAGGTGGAGGCGCTTAAAGACTGGACAGATCCTTCTAATTTCCTGGCGTGCAATTCCATTGCGGTCGATCTCCCTTGCATAAGCGCAGAGAGCTACCCATTGGGCCATACCGTACACGAAGGACCCACGTTCACACCCAGAAAGGTGTTTGTGGAACAACGGCGGAAGAGCACACTTCGGGAAACAGTTCTGCGAATTCAAGGTGTGTATCGACGGTGGGCGGAATTGGATGATACTTGCATAGAAAAGAATGGCCGCCGATTATCCCGAAATGAACGTGGGCAAAGATTGTCCTGATTTGGCAAAGTGCGGCGGGATCATGAGAGAGTATCGACGGAGAAAGGCCTACCAGGCTGTCCAAGAATTGTCAGCCGTGATGAGAATATTGCCGGTGCGGATCTACGTCTCCTGTGAGTCTCCGGAAGTAGATAATTCGCGGGACTCGGCATTAACACTGGGTCCGGACGTAGAACTACCTTGCATCGGCAAGTGACGGATTAGTCTCTACGCGACCTGCGCGAAAAGGTAAATCGCTCTTTCAACGCCGCCAGGATTGATCGCGCTCCCGTGGCTTGGTATGCGACCGCGCCCGGAACGGCGATCGAGACCTCTGTGCCGCGACTGGCATCGCTCTCGATGGTGAACCCGCCGCGGACCCTATAGCTGCGCTCACGCATCCCGGTCAACCCAAAATGGCCCGGCCGCCCCATCCCCGCCATGCCTGCCGTCATCCCAACCCCGTCATCCTTGACTCTGAGAACGAAGTCGCTCGAGTAATGGAGAGTGACGCGAAGCTGCGTGGCCTGAGAATGTTGGACGGCGTTACGTATCGCTTCAAAGGCAATCTGCCAAAGCTCATCCCTCACAATCGGATGTAACTCTCGATATTCCCCCGTGACCGAAAACTCAACCGCCATGCCCGGAGGAGGGGGCAGGTCTTCTGTAGCCAGCCGCAAAGACTCGACAAGGCCAGTGGCACCCTCAGTGGTCGTGGATCGCATCGCCTCCAACGCGGAACGCCCTTCCGCAATCGCCTGACCAAGCCACGTCGATAGCTTCACCAAGGCCGTGCGTCGCGTATCGTCGGTTCCTTCGGCCAACGCATCGTCAGCCACCATCTTGCTGCCTTGCACGGTCTGTAGAAAGGTATCGTGCAGTTCTCTCGCCACGCGGGTTCGTTCCGCGAGACGCTCCTCGAAACGTGCATTGATGCTCCTGGCAATCGACCGAACCCGGAGTCTGTAGATCGTCCATGCAGCCAGGAGAAGGGCTAAGACGAAACCAACCAATGCCCGCTTGGTCTGATACCAGTATGGGGCGATGGTGAAGGTCAGGGTTGCGCCCTGCTGGTTCCACGCATCGCCATTCCCCGCGATCACTCGAAAGTGATATGTACCCGGTTTGAGGTTTTCGAAATAAGCGGTTCTGCGGCTTCCAGGGTCCTGCCAGTCGCTGCTGTAGCCGTTTAGCTGGTAGCGGAATCGAATCTTTCCGGGCGAAACATAGCTCAACGCTGCGTAGTGAATCTCGATGTCCGGGGTGAGTGGAGGAAGGCTCACGGCTGCGCTGACGGGATGAACCTGGTGATTTGCGGTCAGTCCCTCTATCGTGACAGGCGGAGGCAACATGATCGGCGTCTGGCTTTGCGGATCGATCATATTCAAGCCAACTTCACCTGCAAACCACAGCTTGCCGTCGGACGTGACGACAGCTTTAGAATCGAAAATCCCCTCCGATGGCTGCACCCCATCGTAGGAATCAAACAGCGTGAACCGCACCGTGGAATCAGGATGCTTCCACCATGAGCCGAACTGATCCTTTGGAATCCGCAGAAGCCCACGAGCGGTCATCAACCACAGATTGCCATTCAAATCGAACAGCCCGGTAAAGTAGCGGGTGTCGGGCAAGCCATTTCGACTATCCATCGTTTGCACTCGCCCGTGGCGGCAGGCTTGCAAAGCAAAGGTCGTAATCGCCAGCACCTCGTCGTCGTTCACGGGTACGATCTCTTTGAAACGCCCTCGGCCGAGATCCACCTTGCATCCGCTTAACCTCCCGTCCGCAAGATGACGTAATTGACCATCGGCATAGGAAAGCCAAATCCCATGCGCTGTATCTGCCCTTACGAGGTGAAGGCCGGGAGGCTGCGGTGCGAGTGTCTCCTCCACTGCCTTGTCCTTTGCAACACGGATCAAACTAGGGCCTTGGACAAGCGACGTAGCCCAAATGGTGTGGGCTGTGTCCTCCGTGATGGACACAATCAGCCCCGCGGGATCTCCATTCGCTTTGCGGACTTCTCGAAAATGCCCTGCATCATATAGGTACAAACCGTTACTGATACCTACCCAGTCGCGCCCCTGATGGTCTGTAAGGACGGATGTGACATGTCCCGCGGTTGGAAATCCCTGAAGCTTCCTCACAACGCCTTTGCTTAGTAGATCCACCGAATCTTGATTGCCAATCCAAAGAGTGTCATTCTGCGCCACCGCTATACCGCTGATTGAATCCATCGACAAACCTTCGGTGACGGTGAAGGAGAGGACGCGAAGGTCTCGGAAGTTATCCAGGCCGCCGTTGGTCGCAACCCAGACTGTCCCCTCGCTGTCCTCAAATATGTTGTTGACCGCGTCGCTGGATAGGCCATCCGAGCGGCGGTAATGTTCCACAGAGTTCTGGTAAAGGCGGTAAATGCCGTCGGCATAGGTGCCCACCCAGAGTGCCCCCTCCCGGTCTTCGAGTAGAGCCGTCACGCCGATCTTCCTACCCTCCAGTCCAGGGCGTAGAACTTCCTGAATGTGTCCTCCAATAAGTTGCTGCAACCCCCCACCCTGATGGCCCACAGGGGAGCCCAGGTAGATCGTTCCATCCCGGGCTTCTGCCATAGCTTGAATGCCCGTAAGCAGGTTGTCGCCATGTAACTCCGAGCTGAAATCTTTCGATGCTACGGGGTTCCATTGCGACAGGGAGTTGCTTCCACCAACCCACAGGTCCCCGTTGTGGTCCTGCATCATCGACGCGCCAAGTGGGGCCGCCAGGCGTTCCTTGCGGCCAAAGCACCTGTTTTCCTCTTTGCCAATGCGGCAGAGAGGGCCGTCTTGATCTGGGAACCGTGTACGCGCATACCAAATGGCACCGTCTCTTCCCTCGAGTATTGCGTTCACGCGTCCCCGATGCTCTCCATAATTGCGGATTTGACCGCCCTGCAAGTGATCGACACCCGATCCATCGCCGACCCAAAGGCTGCCATCCTGGGCGCCAAGAAGCGTCAGGATCAGTGGGGACAGTAGACCCTGTCCCCCTGAAGGTTGAAAAACGTCGAAGTTTTCGCCGTCATAGCGGATCAGTCCAGAGGACGTGCCGATCCACATGTACCCGTCTTTTGTCTGCGTCACGGCAGTCGGACTGCCGGGAAACCATCCGTCGCGGACTTGCCACACCGAATGGGCGTACTGGGAAATATGTGTATGCGGATCGGCTGCGTATATCGCCGCCTGGGGCCAAAGAGCAAAGAGTACCAGCACACGGCAAAGCAATGTGATGCCGGCAATCGACCCCTCAGCTTGCGTTCTCAACTCGAGCCCCTCGTTCGTGACGTCGAGACTACCGTTTGAAGTTGTTAGCGAAAACGACAGAGTAGGTAGGGCGATACCCCTGATTATCTACAGGGTCACGGCCGCCGTTCGAAGCTGTTACAGAAGCAGCAGTCCACGCCGCACGGCGATCGTGACAGCATGGGTGCGGCCGTTCGCTTGCAACTTGTCGATTAGGTTCTTGATGTGGAAGTTCACAGTTGTTTCCGCGATAAATAGCTTGTCCGCAATCTGTTTGTTGCGGTGACCATCTCGAACAAGACGAAGTACATCGAGTTCGCGTTCCGTCAGTTGCTCCTCCCCGAGCTGCTCGGCAAAGCGCTGCGCAATATCGGGCGCGATCGATTTACCCTTCGTGTGCACGCTCCGAATTGTGGCCAGAATCTCCTCTCGGGGCATGCTTTTGAGGATGTACGCGGAGGCGCCTGCGCGAAGAGCGCGTTGGATGTCCGCGTCGCTAACTGAAGTCGTCAGAATTACAATTCTGGCGTTTCGGTTTCGTTCGCGCAGCGCCGCAAGAACACTCAATCCGTCCTGGTCGGGAAGCCGAAGGTCCAGAAGCGTCACATCCGGCCGGTGCATATCAAACTGTGCGATGCCGTCCTTCGCTGTCGTAGCCTGCGCAACCATCTCCATGTCCTTCTGCGAGGAGATGATCGTGCAAAGCCCTTCCCGTACGACCGGATGATCTTCAATGCTGAGGATTCGAATTAGGGTTACGTCAGCCATGATCTGCCTCTGCGGCCGAAATCGCTCGGGTAGGTAACGGTCCGTAATTCCCTTCTCATGTGCAAATAGTATCGGCTCACTCACCCTTTGACCACCTGCCTCGGACACCCTGACAGATTCAAGGGGTAGCCTTCTGTCACATAGGAGGCCTATGTGGGGTCGAGCCTCCCGGACGAATCCATCGGAGCCCCGTCTAGGCGATTTGCGCCATGAGATCGGCGATCTTTTGATCAAGCACCTTTGCGGCCTCTAATAATGGAGGATTTTCCCCCAGCACCATGAGGGACGAAGGCAGGTCATAGAGAATCGTGGATCCCCCACCCGATTCGTTCTCATATAACAGCAGTTCGACGGGAGCGAACAGTGCAGCCGTGATGTCATGACGGATCATCGTATAAGCGATAATCGGGTTGCCGAATACCCACCGAATCACCTTCCGATGGATACCGAAGACCGGCAGCCATTCACTGTGTGTCACTTCCAAAAAGAGCATGAATCCGCTGTCACCGGCAAGCGCCTCGACGCGGGCTTCGAACTCCTCTCGCGTAGCGCCGTCCGCGCCTTGCTGATCTACTTCGCGAATCGTCGTCTGCCCTACGTGTTCGCGCAGGCTCGATAGCACGTCGTCAAAGGATCGCGCGGTTTGATATTCCATTCTCTGCCCATGGAAAGAGCGAATGGTCGGTAATGGTTCTGACATAGTTATTCTCCCAGTGTCTATCCGCAGCGCCAATCAATATCGAAGACAGATATCACAATCATGGTTGAAGGGACTTCGCTGGCGTTGCATGCGAACGTTGCAGAGCGAGGCAAAGCCGCTCGGCCGCAACTCACCGAAGCGCCAGGATCACCAGGACGATCGCCATGACATCCTCGAGCAGCGCCGCCGGCAGGTCGCGCCCGAACAGTCGTGCTGCCGCTGCTCGGGCCTTGGAACCCGCCAGCGTTCCAACCACACTGCCAAGGATTCCTAGCAGAGCCCCGATCAAAAGGTGTCCATGTGCGGCGCCGATCGCCGCGCCCGTCAGTGCGCCCATTGTCACGCGTGCGGCGAATTGCGGAGGTACAAGCCGGCTGGGAGTCTTTGGCAGCTTGTCGGTCACGAGTTCACCGATCGCAAGCAGGCTGGTGATAAACGGCGTTGCTCGAAAGCCCAGAAATGCAAGCCAGGTTCCCTGCAGGGGCAGTTGTTGGCTGCGCGCTTCCCAGCTAACTACCGCAAGACCTACAAGAGCGCGCAGGCCACATGCAACACCGACTACGAAGGCTGAAAGTAGAAAAGACATAGTGCGTTCTCCGTAGACAGGCGATTCGAGACCGCCAGGTTAGAGGGCAACGCCCGGATGTATGTTTCCGCGATCAAGGCATCGTTCACGATCGGATCAGAACAATGGCTTTCCTGAGAAGATGAGGACAAGCGATCTGCCGGAACCTGCTGGCAAGCTGCGACAGATCGCGTACCCCCTTCCTTGGCGAAGAGAAGAATTGCAGGGATGCTACTTCGAACCGGCTTTGCTTGCCGCATCGAAAATCACATTCGCGACCTTCGCTGGTTGCGCCAGCATAATCACGTGGCTCGACCTGACAGTGATCGCTGTCGCTCCGATTTTCTTCGCCTGGGCCGCTTCGAGATTGGGTGAAATCGCCCGGTCATTTGCTGCGACGATGTACCAGGACGGCTTCGACTTCCAGGCTGGAACCGTGACCTCTCCCTTCATCGCGGCAACGCTCACCGGAACCTGCGTTGCGGTCAGAATCGCAATCTCTTTCGCGGAAAGGTCTTGCGCGAAATCCTCGGCAATCCCCTTGGGAGTCAGTTTCAGGAAGCCGCTCTTGTCGGGACGCAGTTCTGTGCCGATAGGCGTTGGAACGCTCGTAATCAACCCGAATGCAGATTCTCCTTCGCTCGGAGCCACGGCCGACACATAGACCAGTCCCGCTACCTTGGGATCGTTCCCGGCTTCGGTGATAACCGCTCCACCGTACGAGTGACCGACCAGCAATACCGGCCCATCCTCAAGAGCTATGGCTCGTTGTGTTGCTGCAACGTCATCCGCGAAGGATGTCAATGGGATCTGAACGGCAACAACGTGCAGGCCCTTCGCCTCCAACAGTGGAATGACCTTCGCCCAACTCGAACCGTCGGCCCATGCCCCGTGAATCAGGAGGACAGTCTTCACCCCTCCCATGGATGTTGTTTGCCCCGTAGCCTTGGCAGCAGGAATGATGAGAGCGAGGAGTGCGACAAACGTCGCCACCATATTTCGAACAAATTTGAATATCTGCATTAGTTTTTCCTTTGTGTGGAGAAGATCAGTAGAAGACTTGAAATTGTTCTGCCTCCTGGTTGTCGTTGCTCCTGGGACGAGAGCTACGAAGGTCGGTTCCTGGGTGCTCCTCGATCGTTCTCATATCGAGCACTGCGTATCGCTCCAACGGGCTAAGGTCCGCATACGTGGTAGCGTTGAACACGCACGACAGTTATCTACGGCACAACATGGCAGCGGGATGCTTCGTCACGATTGAGTGCGTTAGCACGACTCATCCAAGATCACGGTAGAGATATTTCGCTGCAGGCAACACCCCAGGAACGACAGAAACCAACCTGCTCTTTTCTACAGGTCGACAAAGCGCCCACCAACGCTGACTTCTCCCTCCAACAAAATCTCGTTTGTCACTCTTCTCCGTTGCCCTATACTCATCGAGTCGATCCGATGCATGGGTCCAAAGACTTGGCGTTGGAGATGAATGAAAAGCCCTCTAGTCCTCAGTGAGCATGGGCAGCGTCCCGTTCGTGCCATTGCGATTGCAACGGCGTTGGTTTGCTACGCAGCCGTATTTGTGTTCATGGTGCCGCGGCATGAGCCATGGGCTGACGAAGCGCAAGCGTGGCAGATCGCTCGCAGCGCGGAGTCGAAGACGACAATCCTGCCGGAGTCTTCGTACCATGCGCGAATGTGGTTCACGCGAACTCCATAGTTGAGGGTAAAGCCCGGCGTCAACTTCCACTGGTCCTGCGCGCCATTGCCAGGCGCGGTATGTTCGACGACCAACATGAGGCGCTGCCATCGGTAAAGATCTTCGACGCGGCGCTGTAGTAAGCTTCCTGCTTTTCTCGTCGGAAGTCGCTCGTCGCCTTCCCGTTACCGATCCCGGTAAAGCTCACGTGACCTTCACGGTGCCAGGTCGCCGCGCGCGTAGTCAAGAGCGCGGAGAGACAGCAGGTAGTCGTAGCGCGCATTGACTGCCGCGACGCTGGCCTGTGTACTTTGCAGTTGCGCCTGGCTGAGCTCGACAATGGAACTCAGGCCCAGCTTGTACCGGGTCTGTGCCAGAGCGAGCGCCTGCGCGGTTTGTCGCCGAAACTGATCGGCAACAGCGATGCGGCGAAACGCTGTCTGTGCATTGAGGATCGCAATGCGGACATCGCGGGCGATGGAATTGGAGAGGTCTTGCGCCTGCTTTTCCGCGGCCTTCTGACGAAGGCGAGCCTCCTGCGTTTGGGCGTCGATGCGAAAGCCGGTAAAGAGCGGGAGGGTGAGGTTTACTCCTCCGGCGGCATACCAGTTGGGAACAAAGACACCATCCGGACCGGCGGGCGTGTAGCCTCCGAGCGCCAGGGCGGAGATGGTCGGCAGATGCTGCAGGTGCTGCGCGGTGGCGAACTTCTGGTCGGCCGCTGCATCGAAGTGAAGAGCCTGCAGATCGGGGCGTTGGGCTTGTGCGCTGGAGTTGATGGCCGCGATGCTATCCGGCGAGGGTGGCGTCGGTGGCGTGGTCTCAGGGTCTTCGACAGCGCGATAGAGCGTGTCCGTGGGGGTCGCAAGCACGGCGGTGAGCGCAGCGCTGGCGGAGGCGACGGCGTCTTCGGCGTCGAGCTGGAGGAGTTGAGCCTGAGAGAGATCGGCTGAGGCGATGTTGAGGTCAAGATCGCTTTTGAGAGCGCTTCTGGTGAGGGCCGACGTTAGGTTTTGGACATCGCCGCGCGCAGCAACGGTGGCCTTGGCTACATCGAGCAGCGCCTGTGCGTTGAGCAGTCGGTAGAACGCCTGATCAGTGGCTAGTAGGACATCCTGTTCCGTGGCAAGCGCTGTTTCGTCTTGTGCTTTCTGTTGGAGTTTGTTTGAGGCGACGAGATCGCGTGTGTGACCAAAGTCGGTTATGAGCTGCGAGAAAGTGCCTCCTGTACCGACGTGTGAATAGAGACGCGAATCGGTGAGAGCCCCCGACCCGATGCGGCTTGCATCCTCAGCCTTCTCGGCCGTGATGGCGCCGGAAATCTGAGGAAGCTCGGCCGATCGAGTTTCGCGGGTCACCTGTCCCGCCGCAAGAGCGAGCAGACGATTGGCGGTGATGCGCGGATTGTTCTTGAGGGCGAGACCCTCAGCCTCAGCCCGCGTGATCGGCGTGGTGGCCGTTGCGGGATTGATGAGGGGCTGCTGTTGGCTTGCAGACGCGGCCTGCGATTGGGATTCGCGAGCCATCCGTCCGGCAGTTGCGAGCCTCAAGGAAGTTGATGGAGGCAGCGGGGCAGCGGGTAGATCGTTCGCGATGGCCTGCGCCTGCGTGGGAAGCGGTGCCGCGAGGATAAGGAGGAGGAGGCTTATTTTCATGCGGTCACCCCAAGTGTCTCCGGTGAATCTCCTGAGGAGGCTGTCCCGGTGTTCGCTCTGCGAGCTTCTATGCGGCGATGAATGACGAGGTACGCGCTCGGCACCAGGAAGACCGTGACGATGCCCGAAACGGTGAGGCCACCGAGGATGGCGCGGGCCAGCGGCGCGTACTGTTCGCTGCCTGCTTCTATCGCGAGAGCCATGGGGATGAGGCCGAGAACCGTCGCGAGCGTCGTCATCAGAATTGGCCGCAGACGTACCTTGCACGCGGTGATGATCGCCTCTTCGAGTTTGTATCCCTGCCCTCGGAGCTGGCCGGTGAACTCCACGATCAGAATGCTGTCCGATACGACGATGCCGGTCATCATCAGCACTCCCATGAGGCTCATGATGTTGATCGTGGTTCCTGTGACGAGCAGGAAGAGAATCACGCCGGAGATCCCCGGAGGGATCGCGAGCAGAATGATGAAGGGATCAACAAACGAGGCAAATTGTGCCATCAAGATGAGGAACACCAGCACGATCGACATGATGAGACCCAACGCAAACGACTTGAAGGAGTCGTTCATGCTGTTGACAGTTCCGCGCACCGTGAGAACGGTTCCATGAGGCGGATGCATGCCTGCGACAATCTTGTTTACGTCGTTGCTGATTGTCGAGAGGCTCTCTGCCTTTGGCATCACGTAGACATCGAATACACGTCGAAGCTGATAATGATCGACTTCGGTGGGAGTGTTGATGGATTGGACGGATGCGACCGTTTCGAGTGGAGTAGTCATCTTGCCGTCGGCCGATCGCAGAGGGATCTGCTTGAAGTCATTGAGGGTTTGAACCTGAGTCTCCGGATATTGGACCGTGAGCATGTAGTTGTTCCCGGTCTTCGGATCAATCCAGTAACTCGGAGCGACCATGCCATTCGACGTCATGGCTGTGATGACGCTATCGACAATCGTCTTTGGGGTGAGACCTTCGAGGCTTGCCTGCTGACGGTCGATGTTGAGCGCGAGCCCGGGGTAGTCGATGTCCTGCGGGATGAGAACGTCGCTCACGCCGGCGAGTGCACGCATCTTTCTCGCAAGCTGTTGCGCCACCGCATAGCCGCCATCCATGTCGTTAGTGCTGACCTGGATATCGAAGGGCGCGGGAAGTCCCTGGTTGACGATCGAATCAACGAGACCTCCGGACTGGAAGTAGGTCTGAACAGAGGGAAGATCAGCCGCGAGTTTCGCTCGTACGCGCTGCATGTAAACGAAGCTGCTCAGACTATGATCTTCCTTCAGACTTACCTGGACGAAGGCCGTATGCATTCCCGAGTTCGGTGTGTAGATCGCTGAGAGGTCGGGTGTGACTCCAATGTTGGAGACGATCATGTTGAGATCTTTCGGCGCCACGACGTCGCGTACATCCTGCTCGACGTGAGCGATGTACTGATCGGTGAGTTCAATGCGCGTTCCGGTGGGAGCCTTCACACTGATCACGAATTGGCCCGGATCTGTCCGTGGGAAATACGCACGGCCGAGGAATGGAGCTAGCCCAAAACTGAGCACGACGAAGATGGAAAAGACGATGATGACAAACGCAGGCCTGTCGAGACAATATCGGATCGCCCTGTCGTAGTGCGCCTGCAGCCACCCGAAGCCCCGATTAAAACCGTAGACAATGCGGGCGAATAAATTCGTTTGGCCGTGGCCGCCCCGCATGTGTTCCGGAGCCGGATCGCCCTTTTGGGCAGATTCATGCTCATGGCCAAGGCCGGTGTGCTTGATAAAGCGAGAGCAGAAAAGCGGGACAACAGTCATCGCGACGACGTACGAACAGAAGAGTGCAATAACGACAGCGAGTGCGAGCGCAGTGAAAAGATACTTGCTGACCCCCGTGAGCAGAACAACGGGAAAGAAGACGATCGCGGTGCTGAAGGTCGCGGCTAATACGGCGAGCTGAACTTCTTTGCCGCCTTCCTGCGAGGCCTTGACCGGATCTTCCCCCATCTCGAAGTGGCGGAAGATGTTTTCGAGTACGACGACGGAGTTGTCGATAAGGCGAGATAGAACCAGGGCCATGCCGCCCAGAACCATCGTGTTGATGGAGTCACCGAAGGCTTTCAGGATGAGGAAGGTGGCGATGCAGGAGATCGGAATAGAGAGGAGTACGGCAATCGTGGCACGCACGTTGCCGAGAAATAGAAGGATCATGATGCCGGTCAGGCAGAGACCGATCGACCCTTCGCTGATGACGTTCTTGATAGCGATTTTGACGAACTCGGATTGATCAAAGACAACAGCAGTCTTAAGCTGTTGCGGAATATCAAGCAGATGGGCTGTAGCTTTCCGGACACCGTTGACGATCGTGATGGTGTTGGAATCGCCACCCTGCTTGAGGACGGGGATGTAGACGGAGTGCTGTCCGTCGACGCGCACAATGTTGGTCTGAAGCTGGCCGCCGTCGACTGCATGACCAACGTCGCCCACGAGGATGGATGCGTTGCCGACGGTTTTGAGCGGGATCTTGTTAACGTCCGCGGGCGTTGGCACCTGGCTGTTTGCGTAGATGTTGTAGTCCCTGGGGCCGATGCGGACGTCACCGGCCGGAAGGATCAAGTTCGAATCGTTGACTGCATGAACGACGTCCATGATGCCGAGCTGCGACGCCTGCAGCTTCAGGGGATCCACGTACACCATGATTTGCCGGTAGGTTCCGCCGTAAGGCTGAGGAACCGACGCGCCAGGAACGTTAGCTACCTGATTGCGGACGCTGAACTGCGCAACGTCCTTCAGTTCCGTCTGATTCATGCCGACGCCTTTGAGCGTGATCAGGCAGACCGGGAGGTTCGCTGCGTCGAAGCTGAGGACGACGGGTGGCAGCGTGCCTGGAGGCAGGCGGCGCAGGTTCGCCATCGCCAGGTTCGAGATACCGCTCACCGCCGCCGTCGGGTCAGTGCCAGGCTGAAAGTAAATCTTAATCAGGCTGACGCCGGACATCGAGCGCGATTCGATATGGTCGATATTGCTTCCAAGCGTGAAGAAGCGCTCATCGCTATCGGTAATGTCCGACTCGATTTGCTGCGGAGGCATACCCGCATAGAACGTCGCCACTACGACGACCGGAATATTGACAGGTGGGAACAAATCGACGGGCATGGAGGTGATGGCTGCCACGCCAACAACCACCACGATCATGCACGCCATCAGGATGAAGAATGGGTAACGAATCGCAAAGAAGGACATGGCTACTGACCGCCCTTCTGATTCGCTTGGTAGTTCGCGAGGTCGTTCTTCGCAGGCTGCGGAGACACTTGCTGGCCAGGTTGAAGCTCTGACTGGCCTCCGATGATGACCTTATCGCCAGGCTGGAGGCCTGCGGTGATCTCCTGCGAGTTCGCACCGCTGATGCCGAGCACGACGGCCTGTTTGCGAACTCGATTGCTGGCGTCGACCATCATGACCGATGGTTGGTCGCCATGGATAATGGCGCTGGCGGGAACAAGCAGTGCACCATTTTTCTGCTCGAGATTAAACGTCACATCCGCGTACATCCCGGGAGTCAGTGTGAGATCTGGATTGTTGACGTCGACTTCAGTCAACATCGTTCGCGTGGCGTTCGACACATCCCGCGTATAACGCACGACCGTGCCGGGAAACTGCTGCCCAGTCGCCTGAACGTGGACGGTGACTTGCGAACCGATGTGCACGAGCGGCACATCGCGCTCAGGAACCGGCATGCGAAGACGCAGGACATCGCTCTGTGCGAGTTTGACCACAGCCTGGTTCAACCCCTCCGCAGTTCCTGCCGGAATGAGCGCACCGGTGTCCGCATAGCGCATCGTAACTACGCCGTTGTAAGGGGCAGTGATGGTCGCGTATTGCTCCATACTGCTTACTCTCAGATTCTCTGCGCGCGACACACCCAACTGCCCCTGCGCGGCAGCTACTGCAGCTTTCGCGGCGTCGACCTGCGAAGCAGCCGATCTATCTTTGGCCAGAGCATCGTCAAGCTCCTGCGCCGCGACTAACCCGGGCTGTTGGTCCGACGCCTGCTTCAGACGTGTGTAGTTGGCATGGACGGCAGCATAATTGGCCTGCTCCATCGACACTTCACTCTGAAGGCGCCCGATGTTTTGCTGCGTCTGGGTGATACCCGCCTGCGCTCCAGCAACCTCAGCTTGCAGCTCTGGAACTTCCAACACCGCGAGCGTCTGGCCCTTATGCACACGGTCGCCAATGTCGACGTAGATGTGACGGATGTAGCCGGAGACTTTGCCGTGAACATCGATCTCCTGGAAGGCCTGGAACACTCCAGCAACCGTGAGTTGGTTGGCGATGAAGCCGGTGTGGGCTGTAGCCACAGAGACGGCCACGACCGGTGGCGGGGTATCGGAGGCAGCGCCTGCCTGGTGATGAACACGAATGAAATAAATTAGTAAAAGAGCTGCAGCCAAACAGCAGCTGGCAGTCACGAGAACTCGCCGGGTGCGCATCGGGGCCTTTCCTTCGAATGGATCCTGAGTTCATCCGCAGGAGGGTCCTATCTCCAGCGGCTAATCGAGAGCATTGGCCTGGTCGGGGGGTGGTCGAAGGTAAAGAATCGGGGCTCGGCTGAGCGGCGATAGATCGCTCGCCACTTCGTCTTGCAGACGATGAATCGCGTAGGGTTCCGCAAACGAGTCAAGTGAGAAAAGCACTGTCGCAATCAGAGATGCTTGCGCCGGAACCGGATCATCTGCGGCATGGTCTATGGCATTTCTTGCAGCGTCGCTGCCGCGGGTGCACACTTTAGCGGGTGCCGAGCAGGGCGCACTTTCCACCTTGTACAGCGAGAGCTTATAGCCCGTACCCCAGGCGAAGATCATGAATGCGAGGACCAAACACACCCCACCGTAAGAGCTGAACAGCCTCTTAGGTCGTGGAGTTCGAGATTGAGCTACGCAATCCAATTCAGCTTTATGGGTCCCGTCAGATCCTGATACATCTCCGCCCTGTATTTTGATTATCGCTCGGCGAAATAGGTTGTTTATTTCTGGTTCTGCATTGGGACTGAAACCATCCGAAAAGATTCCGACTCACTCCGCTGGGGTGTGGAGCAAAGATTGCAGCGCCGAAATTGTGTCAGGATCTCCCGGGTTGAGTTGCAGAGCTTGCTCGTACAACTTGATAGCAAGATCCGGCCTGCCGATTTTTCGGAAAATCCCCGCCAGGTTGAATAGCGGAACCGGATCTTCCGGGTTCGTCTTTGCCGCGAGATTGAATTCGAGAACAGCATCCCGCATGTCTCCCGCGCGGAAGTATAGAGCGCCCAAATCGCAGTACGCATCGTCGTTATCGGGAGCAAGAGAAATTGCACGTTGATATTGCGTTTTGGCAGCATCGATCTCGCCCAGAGACTGAAGCGCAGTGCCGTAGTTCGTGACAGTCTTCACATCATCGGGCTTAAGTTCAAGCGCCTTCTCAAACATTTTGGAGGCTTCATCCGCACTTCCGAGGTTGAGGTATACATTCCCGAGACCCGCGATTGCGGGTTCGTAGTTCGGCTGTAGATCGATTGCCGATTTGTATTCCGGTCTCGCTTGGGCAAACTCTCTGCGCCCTTCCAGAACCGCTCCCAGGTTGTAATGCAGCTTGGGGCTGCGAGGATCGGCCTGCAGAGAATGCGCATAAAGCTGCGCCGCATCCGACCAATCCGAAATTCGTGTCTCCAGTCGATAGACTCCCCACAACAGCCACGTCGCAAGCAATCCGTAAATAAGCGGCCGCCAGCGCCCTCGGGACTCTTCGGCGATGAGAACAACGGTTAAGGCTAAGCCCGCTGACGCAAAATAGGTATAGCGCTCAGCCATGCCTTGATAGATAGGTACGATCCCGCAGAACGGCAACAGCCCGATCACGATCCAGGCAAAACCAATCAGCAACCTCGGATTCTTGCGCCGCATAACGAGCACTCCCGAGAAGGCTAGCGCCAGGCACAGCCATGCTGCCAGTGCATGTCCAGACCAGCCTGCCGGCGGCGTGTCAGTCGATCGTTCCATGCTCATGTTGACAGGAAGAACCATCCAGCCGAGATATTTCCAGAAGAATAGTCCAAAGGGAACCACCGTACCTTTGGCTGCGACCACGGTTGCGGACGCTGCATGTCTTAGCCAAAAGTAAAGCAGCGTCGTGACGACAGAGACGCTATTGAGCATGATGGCTGCTCTACTCTTGACTTGATGCTTTGCAATGATGAGCAGAAGCGTAAGAGCAACAATGAGCACCCCTTCTTCATGGGAAAGTAACGCACAGCCTGCAGCCAGGCAAAAGCCAACAAGGTATTTCACCCTGGGGCGAGACAGATACTGATCCGCAAGCAGCATTCCAAGCAGGAGAAAACACGCGGCCAGGCAATAAGGACGACCCGAGATCCATGCAACTGCCTCACAGTTAATTGGAAGGGATAGCCAAAGCAGGGAGGTAAATGCTGAAGATAAAGAAGAAATCTGCAGCCGCCTCAAGAGAAGAAAGAGAAATAACCCACTCATCCAATGCAACAGCAAATTGGTCAGATGAAAGGCTACCGGGTTGAGTCCCCAGAGCTTTTTATCCATTGCCAAACTCAGCCAGAAGATTGGACGGTAGAAGGATTCTCCACTGCCATGAAGGTCCGACGAAAACGATACGCTGGTTCGAAAATACTTGAGCGCGCCGCTTGAAGAAGATAGAGCTGGATTCTGTGCAATCTGCGGCACGTCGTCATAGGATGAAAAACCTCCCACGATCGCGTGACCATAGAGAAGGATGATCCAGAGCAGACTGGCGAGTACATAGGCCATGACTGGCCGCGACCTGCACCATTCGGTTACCCGCACATAGAATCTTGTGTTCATCGACTACTACTTGGACGCAAGACGAGAAGCTTTTGTTGAGCTCGCATATTTGGAGACGGGATTGAATCGCGGACGTGACACGAAGCTCGTTTAGGGCGCTACGGTGAAGTCGGCGACCTCGGGGGTTTGGGCACTGTTGCCGCCGGCGTAGGCCTTGAACGTGCCCGGATCGATCTTCCAGTTGTGGCTGTCGACGTTCCAGTAGGAGAGGTCGCGCGGAGTGAGCTTGAACTGCACACGCTGCGTGGCGCCAGGCGCGAGGCTCACGCGCTCGAAACCCTTCAACTCCTTGGCCGGGCGCTTGACCTTTGCGGAAGGATCGCCGACATAAAGCTGCACGACGTCCGAGCCCGCGCGCTTGCCAGTGTTGGTTACATCGACCGAGACATTGACCGTAGCAGTATCTCCCTTGCCTTCGACGGTGGCCTTAATGTGGCTGTAGCGGAAGGTTGTGTAGGTGAGACCGAAGCCGAAGGGAAAGAGCGGCTGCTGTTCGGGAGTGAGTTGCTCGCTGGTGTAGTAGCGATAGCCGTTGAAGAGGCCCTCGCTGTAATTGACGGTGATGATGTCCTCAGGATTCCTGGGCATCGCGGCGGGATAGTAGGTGTCGTGCACGGGATCGGTAGCCCAGGAGCGATCGAAGCTGAAAGGCAGGCGACCCTCAGGCGAGCGCTCTCCAAATAGAACTTCCGCGAGAGCCGTACCACCGGCCTGGCCGGGATAGTAGTTGTGCAGCACCGCCGGGACCTTGTCGATCCAGGGCACCGTGTCGACAGCGCCGCCCGCAGTGATCACGACGATCGTGTGCTTGTTGACCGCAGTGACAGCGCGAATGAGCGCGTCCTGTCCCCATGGAAGCTCGAAGGTACGATCAAACCCTTCGCTTTCGGTGGGGCCGCTGAAGCCTACGCTGAGGACAACCGCATCCGCAGACGCAGCGATCTTGAGCGTGCCGGCGTCAATCAGGTCATGCTCGGCTCGAATACCAAACGCGATGCTCTGGCCCGCGGAGAAAGGATGATAGACGAGGGTAAAGTGGATAGGCTGACCGGCGTGCAGCGTCAGTGTGCCAGTCTTGGGTGCGTGGCCTTCACGATGCGGCTGGTCGAGCAACTGCTTGCCATCAACCTGAAGTTCAAACCGATCTTCGCCAGGCGCCGCCGCGACAAAGAGATACGGCCCATCCTCCTTGGGCGTGTAAACGCCGGTGTAGCGCACGGTCTGCGGAGTCTTGGCGGGCGGCCTGAACATCTCTCCGGTCCAATTTGCGATGCGATGCGGCGAGCTGACGACAGACTTGCCCTTAGCCTCGTCTCCCTCGAAGACCTCCTCTTTGAGCTCCGTAAACTCGGTGTGGAAGAAGATGTCCTGGATGGACGGAATGCCGCGCGCGTAGAGCACATTCACTTTGCCGGCGAGCGAATTGCTGAGGCCATTGAGAATGCTGACCGCCTGGAAGGGCTCGACCGTAGAGCTGCCGCCGCCACCTGATACAGCCGGCGAGGCGTCAGGGCCGATGACCGCGATGGTGTGGATATGCGCGGCGTTGAGCGGGAGCAGGTCGCCCTCATTCTTCAGCAGCGTGAGACTCTCGCGTGCGCCTTCGAGCGAGACCTGCGCGCCGTGCTGATTGTCCTGCGAGATGTTGGTGTCGAGCTGCGCGCGATCGAGGAAGCCAAACATCAGAGTGACGCGAAGCAGGCGCCGCACCTTGTCGTCGAGCGTCGCTTCCGAGACGGCGCCGCTCTTGAGTGCCGCGCTGATGGTGTCCGCCGTCATAAGCTTCGCGTAGGGCATCTCCAGGTCGAGCCCGCCGTTGGCAGCCGCGACCCCGTCATAGGTCGCGTCCCAGTCGGACATGAGCACGCCGTTGAAGCCCCAATCCTTTTTGAGGATGTCGATATTCAGAACCTTGTTCTGTGTGGAATGCTCGCCGTTCACCAGGTTGTAGCTATCCATCACGGCGCAGACGTGGGCCTGCTGCACGGCGGCCTGAAAGGCCGGAAGGTAGAGCTCGCGGAGGGTGCGCTCGTCGACCACGCTATTGATGTTGTGGCGATCGTACTCCGAGTTGTTGGCGGCATAGTGCTTCACCGTGGCGCAGACGCCCTGGCTCTGCACGCCGTCGATGTACCCGACGTCCATGTGCGCAGCGAGGTACGGATCTTCACCGAAGTACTCGAAGTTGCGACCGTTCATAGGAGCGCGGTAGATGTTGACGCCGGGGGCGAGGAGGAAGTGGACGCCGCGAGCACGAGCGTCCTGGCCAAGCGCAACACCCTCGCGCTCGGCGAGCTTCGGATCCCATGTAGCCGCGAGCGCAACGCCTGCGGGATATGCAGTAGAAGGTCCCCAGGTGCGGACGCCAAGCGGTCCATCAGACATTTTAAGCTGGGGCAGACCGATGCTCGGCGCTGCGAACGTGTAGAAATTCTCGGTGCCGCCGATGAGTTGAATTTTTTCTGCGGTGGTGAGCTTGCCGAGCATCACGTCGATGCGCTGTTCGATCGCTGGACTGTCCGGGACGAGAGCCTGCGCGAAACTAATGGGGGCGAGCGAAAGGGCGAGGACGGCGGCGGAGCACAGCGAAAGCCTACGGGTCATGGGACAACTTTCCAGGGGTGTTGCGAAGTTGGCGACGAGGGGATGCGTTCGCCGGCATCGAAGAAAAGCCTACATCAAGGTTGAAGATTTTGCGCGAGACACAGCTCCCAGCGAAAGGCCTCTTGGGAAGCGCGTTGCTGTGGCGGAGCGTCGGGATCAGAGTAGGCTGAGGATGGCGTGCGGGGGAACCGCAGATGATCTTTGAGGATCGCGTGGACGCGGGGCAACGGTTGGCGAAGCGGCTGGACAGCTATGCGCTTCGAGCAGACGTGGTGGTGCTTGGAGTCCCGCGGGGTGGAGTGGTAGTCGCGTTTGAAGTCGCCGCGGCGCTGGGTGCTCCGCTGGATGTATTTCTTTCGCGAAAGCTCGGCGTCCCAGGACAGACTGAGCTCGCGTTCGGTGCTGTGTCAGCAAGCGGTGGACGCTATCTCGATGAATACATACTGCGCACCGCAGCAATCTCGGCCGAGCAAGTGGAGTGGATCACAGCGGAGGTGCGCAAGGAGCTGGACCGGCGAGCCAGCGTGTATCGCGGAGACCGGCCGCCGCTGGATGTTGCGGGTAAGACCGTCATCCTTGTCGACGACGGCGTAGCGACGGGAGCCAGCGTGTATGCCGCCATCCAGGCGCTGAGGCAGATGCAACCCGCGCGCCTGGTGCTGGCCGTGCCGGTAGCGCCGGCGTCGGCCTGGGCGTGGCTCCGGACAGTGGTGGATGAGATCGTGTGCCCGGATCTGCCCGAGCGGTTTGTCGCGGTCGGAGAGTTCTACCGGGACTTTGCCCAGGTGGAGGATGCAGAGGTCGTTCGCCTTCTCGAGCGCGCCGAGGCGGAACAAAAAAACGGCCGGGCGGGTTGCTAGGCAACGCGACCGGCCGTGCTTGGCTTCATGAGCTTCGATATGACAGTTCGGCTACTTCGCGGCAGCGCGCGCACCGGCTGCCTTGGCGTCGGCCTCCGTCATGAACTTGCCGTTCTTCGTGGTGCCATACTCCTTGTCACCCGAGCCATGGTAGACCTTGGTGTTGAGGTTCACCCACACCAGCCCCTTAGACTTCGCTGAAGCGATATCGCTGGAGTTCACCGGGGTTGGCGCAGCTTTAGGTGCTGCCTTGGCCGCCGGAAGTGCTGCAGGCGAGCCCTTGGAATAGGGCGCCATCGCAGCCGGCGTCCCGCTCTTGGCCGCCATCGTTGGTGCGGGCGTCGGGGTCGGCTTCGGCGCCGGCGTTGGCGCGGGCGCTGGAGTCGCAGCGGCTGCCTTGGCCGCGGCCTTCTTCTCTGCCTTGGTTTCCGTGGCAGTCGTGGTTGGCTTGGTCGTTGTGCTCGTCGCCGTGGTTGGCGCCGCTGCCTTCGCAGCCGGAAGTGCCGCAGGTTTGCCCTTGGAATACGGCGCCATAGCCGGAGGCGGGGCACTCTTGGCCGCTTTCGTCGGTGCCGGCGTAGGCGCGGGTTTCGTCGCAGTGGTCGAAGTCGCCGCCGCTTCCTTGGCCGCCTTAGCCGCAGCTTTCTTCTGCGCCTTGGTTTCCGTGGTGGTCGAAGTGGTGGTCGAAGCAGGTGTGGTGGTCTGCGCCATCAATGGCTGTACGAAGGCGAGGCTGGCCGAAAGCAATGAGCCAAGAGTAACGATCTTGATGAGGTTGGTCTTCATAGTGAAGGAAGCTCCTTAGTTTTTTTTGTGAGGACGAGATCACCGAACCCAGCGTTCGGCGACGAGGATTGATGCCCTGTGGCTACTTGCCCTGGCCCGCGATCACCAGCTTGCTGATCTTGTTGTACGTCGCAGCCGGAACGATGCCCTTGGTCTTGAGCTGAGTCTTATTGGCATACGGCCGGCCGGCGATGATCTTCGACGCGTACGTGTCGCCGACACCGGGAAGCGCCTTCAACTGGGCAGCGGAAGCCGTGTTGAGATCTACCAACCCCATGGAGGCTGCAGAAGAAGGCGGGGTTCCTGACTTAGACTGCTGGGCGACAGCGGGTAGAACAGCAAACAGCGCCGAGGAGGCCAGGATAAGAAGTGAAGAAGTGAGGCGATTCAATTTCATGCGTGTCTCCAAAAATGATGGCAACCGGACCCTTTCGAATCCGGTGGTAGAGGTTGAGCACAAACGCCGAACAACTCTGCGGAAAGGCGGCATCCGTACAGGAAGAGCGACGGCGGATTAACTCTTCTTGCCGAAGAAGCTGGTGGCTTCGCCGATCAGGCTGCCAATGCCGCCTGAGCTGGCAGGCTGGCCTGCCGCCGCTGCTTCGGGAGCCGCGCACCCAATGGCGGAGCTGAGCATTCCCTGGAACTCCGGCGGAACGCAGGACATAACGTGCGAAACAACGACCTGTTCAACTTCCACGGCCTTATCGGGGCTGAGACCGGTTTTCTGTACCAACAAATCGGTGATGGCGCTCATGGCAGTTCTCCTTTACTTACTCAGCGTTCGGTTGGTCCTGCGTTTCTTGCGGATTGGAGGAAGGAACGCTTCCCCCACCAGGTGGAGACAAACTTTGTACGCGCTTTGAACAGTGATCGCTGGACAGTCTCGGGAAGGTCTCGGAGGGAGGAAGCCGGCCGGGTAGAGCGATCGACGAACCCTCCTGCGCGTGCCCGTTGTGGGCCTGACTACTGACGGCTCGGTAGAGAATCCTTGTAACTCTTCGTGCTCTGAGACAGGACTAACGGTGCTTCTACGCCTTCGTTGGGAGACCGCAACAGTATTCTCCACTGAGCGCAATTCGTCAAACCAAATTACGGCTAACAGCAGCAGGCTGTGGCGGGTAGCGCTCGGCTTTGAGGCGATCGAACACGCTTGCCAGCTTGACGACGCCGCGCTGAATTTCCTTCTCGTGCACAGCCGCAAACCCGATTTGCAGCGCCTCGGGGATGGTGGCGGTGTGGCAGTACCGGCTGAGAGGAACGATGTCGATGTCCACTAACGCCGCGCTCTGCGCAACCATCTCGGCCGTAATGCCCTGGTTGGCCAGGCTGCTCTGAAAACGCCCGATGGTCTGCAGGCCCGCTTCGATCGTGGCGATCTCCAGATACTCGGCGAGGTACTGCTGTGCCGACGCGAGCAGAATCGAATAGCGCTCCTGGTAAATCTTGCGCATCCGACGCAGATGCCGGCCCAGGTGTCCCTCCTCGATAAAGTCGCAAAGCACCGCCTGGTCAAGCAGCGATTGATGGCGCGTCGTCATTGCCTTGGTGCACGCGAAGACCTCGATCAGATTGCGCGGAACCACTAAATAGCCCAGCCGCAACGATGGGAACATCACCTTGTTGAAGCTGCCGCAGAAGATGACCTTGCCGCCATGATCGAGCCCCTGCATGGCAGGAATCGGGCGGCCGGAAAAGCGGAACTCGCTGTCGTAATCGTCTTCGAAGATCGGAGTGCCGTACTTGTTCGCCCACGCAAGCAGCTGCAAACGGCGCTGCAGACCCATCGTCATGCCCACCGGATATTGGTGGCCGGGCGTAACGTAAACGAACCGGCAGCTGCGGAAGTCAGCTTCCTTCGGTGCCGCGCCATCAGCGTCCAGCCGCATGGAGACGATGCGCGCGCCGATAGCGCCAAAGACCGCGTACGCGCCCTGGTAGCCTGGATCTTCAACCAGCGCCTTGTCACCAGGGTTGAGCAGCAGCCGCGCGGCGAGATCGAGCCCCTCCTGCACGCCTGAGACGACGATGACCTGCTCGGGCGCACACTGAATTCCGCGCGAGGCGTGTGCGTAATCGGCGATCGCCTGCCGCAGCGGAAAATACCCTTGAGCCTCGCAGCCCAGCAGATCGCGCGTAGTCGCCGATCGAAGTCGCCGGCCCGTCAGCTGCGCCCACAGCGTCGTCGGAAAGAGATCAAGCGCCGGAAGGTTGGTGCGGAACGCGCTGTTCTCCGGCCTCACCTGCAGCGTGAACGGACGCACGCGCGTGGCGAAGGCGGAGAGATGCGGCCCAGCGGGCGCCGTGGCGCTGAGTTCCTGGTCGGCCACCTGCTGCGAGGGGAGAAGATGCTCGGGAAGGATCTGCGAGACATAAGTCCCAGAGCCGCGTCGGCCTTCGAGATAGCCCTCAGCCCGCAGCTCGTCGAGCGCCGCGAGAATGGTGCCCCGCGAAAGCTGGTACTGGCGAGCCAGCTCCCGGCTCGCTGGCAGCTTCGAACCCGGCATGATCCGGCCATTCAGAATTTCGGTCCGCAGCGCGTTGCGCAGCCAGTGAAATGACGGCACGTCTTCGGGACGCGGGGGCAGAACGAGTTCAAAGCTCGAGGAACGTCGCGTCATAGACCCCTCCTGCGCTCAGCCTGGAATTAGCCCTCCCCATGCCCTGGAAAGGGTTAGGCCCAAAGTGGTCTGGTGAATTTTCCGAAAGTGGGCCTATCCAGCCGAACCAATTGGGATCATGCTAATCCGTGATCCCATTTCGGTCTAGAGTGCGCGTTGGGATTGCGGGTCAAACGTTGGCATCGATTGGGAGGTACCTATGAAGTTGACTACGATGAGCTTGGTTACTTGCACAGGAGTGGTCGGCCTGGTCTTCGCGTGCGGCACGCTTGCACCCGGCGCCATGGCGCAGACCCACAACGCGTTAAACTTCGGACACGTGGATCAGCAGTCGCCCTCGACGAACGCTGAACCCACCACGGTGACGCCGGAGTTGCTGGCAGACATGATGGTAGTGCATGGGCACTACGCAGAAGCCATTGAGGCGTATAGGAAGATTCATCCACAGAACGCCGAGATCTACAACAAGATCGGCATTGCGTATCAGCGCATGGCCAAGGATCAGGAAGCGATTGAAAACTACGCCCAGGCCACGAAGTTGGATCGCAAGTTTGCCGCACCCTACAACAATCTGGGAACCGTCTACTTCCACGAGAACGACAACAGGCGCGCGACCCAGCTGTATAAGAAGTCGATCAAGCTGGACGCCGCCACCGCCCCGTTCTGGAGCAACCTGGGTGCCGTCTACATGGCGGAACACCAATACAGCAACGGTGCCGAAGCCTACGAGAAGGCGTTCTTACTGGATCCGGACATCTTCCAGGAGATCGCGCTCAACGGCATAGCGCAGAATGAATCGCCCGCGGAGTTGGCCAAGATCTACCTCACGTTTGCGGAAATTTATGCGCACGCGGGGATGAAGGTGCAAGCAATTCTGTACCTCCACAAGGCGATCGACGAAGGATTCAGTGACCGGAAGCAGCTGCAGGATGATCAACAGCTTGCCTCGCTGCACGGGAATCCCGAGTTTGACGCGCTGCTGACCCCCAGTCAGAAGATGATGACCCCCACCGATAAACCCTAGCGCGGGAATATCGGAAGGAGGATATGCCCTGTGCGCGGTACTAGATCTGCGCACAGGGCATTCTTGCGCATGGGTAACTAGTTGGTTAACACCCCCGGGAGCGACGGCTGGAAAATCTTTGGGGCCCCTCAAGTGTGGGGTAGCCTGAATCTTGTACCCTGTTTTCAGGGGACGATTTTATGACGCCACGCATTGCGATTCCGGTGCCAACCTCGACCGATGTGGCCTATAACCAGCGCTCGTGGCCGAGCTACGCGAAGGCGATCGCGCTTTCCGGCGGAGAGCCTGTAGCGATTCCGCTCAACCTGCCAACGCTTATGCTGGGGGAGTTAATTGCCAGCTGCGAAGGCGTGCTGTTGCCAGGCAGTCCGGCAGACGTCGACCCAGCGCTCTATGGGGCAGACCGGGATCCCGCCACAGCGGCGGCCGATCCGGCTCGCGAGGCAGTCGACTACCTGCTCTTGGACGACGCCGAAAAACACGGAAAGCCAGTCCTGGGGATTTGTTTTGGAGTGCAATCGTTGAACGTATGGCGCGGCGGGTCGCTCGTGCAGGACCTGACGCCGCTCCCGGTGAATCATAGCGCGGGCAGCAAGGTGGCCATCGCGCACACCGCTCTCGTGTCCAAGGACAGCGTGCTCGCCTCGTTACTCACGGACGAAGAAGCGCCAGAGATAGCCGGGTTTTTGAGGCTGCCCATCAATACGAGCCATCACCAGTCGGTCGCGGCGCCAGGAACAGGCCTGCGGATCGTGGCGCGTTCCCCGGAAGACGGCGTGATCGAGGCAGTGGAATTGGACGCCGACGATTCAGTGTTCCACGTGGAACATCCACCCGCCAAACAGTTTCTGCTTGGAGTCCAATGGCATCCAGAGCGCAGCTTCGAGATCAGCGCGGCCAGCCGAGCGCTGTTTAGAAAACTGGTCGACGAGGCCCAGCGAGTTGCAGAGTCTCAGACTGGTTCCGCGCACACCGAAAGCCTGGCACGGTAGCCACGGTGGCAGCCACCCTTTCGGAAACCCAGATCTCTGAGCTGGTAGGACCGTACATCGCAGGAGCCCCTGTGCCGCCGGGCATCTATGGTCAGCTTTCCGTCTACCTGGACTTGCTCGTAAAGTGGAACGCGCGAACCAACCTCACCGCCATCAGAGACCCCGAGGAAATGGTCCGGCGGCACTTTGGGGAAAGCCTGCTTGCAGGCGTCCAGGTGCGCTCGCGCGTCGCAAAGGACGCGAGCCTGCTCGATTTTGGCTCGGGAGCGGGGTTTCCCGGCCTCCCAATCCAGATGCTGCTACCCGAATTACGTGTCACCCTGGCAGAATCACAGGGAAAGAAGGCGTCGTTCCTGCGCGAAGTAGTCCGGACACTCGGCCTTATCACCGAAGTCTGGGCCGGACGCGTAGAAGCGATGCCGGAAGTCGCCGGGGCGCCAAGGCGGTTCGAAGTCGTGACGCTGCGGGCCGTAGACAATATGGAGCAGGCGCTGCTCGAGGCTCGGAGGCGAGTGAAGCCGAACGGCTGGATGGTTACTCTGACCACGGACCCAGCGGAAGCCAGCGAGAGCGTTCGGCTGCCAGGAGACGGGCCAGGCTGGGTCACAATGCACAAGATTGAGTAGCAGACGGCTAACGCACAGGTTCCTCATGCGTTGCACAGCATTTCAACTGGATGTTCCACGTGGAACATCGGTTGCAACGTTCCACGTGGAACATTCCGATAGCGCCTTCTGCTAGGCTTGGGATCGTCACCTCATGCCCGAATCGACCGAACCACAGAACCCGCCCCCTCCGCAGAGCCCCAGGCCCCAGAGTAAGGTCATCGCAATCGTCAACCAGAAGGGTGGCGTCGGTAAAACTACGACCGCCATCAACCTCGCGGCAGCCATTGCACTCGAAGGCGTCCCGGTCCTTCTCCTGGACGTCGATCCCCAGGCAAACACCACCGGAGGCCTCGGCTTCTCGCGCGACGAAGAACGCCTCTCCGTCTACGACCTCTTGCTGGGAAATGCCACGGCCAGCGAGGTCATCGTCCCGACAGACGTGGCAAATCTGTCGCTGATCCCCGGCACAAAGAACATGATTGGCGCCAATGTCGAGCTCGTGAGCGTGGAGCGCCGCGAACATCGCCTGCGCGAGGCCCTCGAGCCAGCACGCAACGACTATCCCTTTATCTTCCTGGATTGCCCCCCGGCACTCGATCTCCTCACCCTCAACTCCCTCGTCGCAGCCGACACCCTCCTCGTGCCCATGCAGGCCGAATACTTCGCCCTCGAAGGCATCTCCGAGCTAATGGCGACCCTCGACCGCGTGTCCGCCAGCTTCAACCCCGAGCTTTCGATCGAGGGCGTCCTGCTGACCATGTTCGACGACCGCACCAACCTCTCCCAGCAGGTGCGTGACAACCTGCAAAACTTCTTTGAGGACAAGCTGTTTAAGACGACCATTCCGCGCAATATCCGGCTGGCCGAAGCCCCCAGCCACGGTAAACCGGTCGCATTGTACGATCCGCGCTCGCGTGGTGCCGAGGCCTATCGAAATCTCGCGCTTGAGCTGCTCGAGCGCAACGGGATGAAAACATCGAAGAAGCCGGGGCCAAAGCCAAGCTTCCCGGTCCTCGAGAGTATTGGCGAGTCAAAGGGAATCTGGCCGTTTCGGAAGTAGCCGTCCCTCGCATCTCGACTTTTAAGCAGCATAGGTTGGGCCAAACAGAATTATTTTGATCGGTAGGGATTGGATAGGTTAATGGCGAATCAGGATCAACAGGGAACAAACAAGTCGCAGGCGAGCAAGCCGCGCGCGCTGGGTAAGGGGTTGGAGTCGCTACTGCCGTCAAGGCCCGCCCCAGCAGCACCCATCTCGCTTACGGCTGCGGTGGCAGTAGAGTCCACCGGCAAGCCGCTCGAGATCGACGTCGAGCTCATCGACCGCAACCCATTCCAGACCCGCACGAACTTCGATGAGACGAAACTGGCCGAGCTCGCCACCTCCATTGTGGCTTCCGGCGTCGTGCAGCCTATCGTAGTCCGCCACGGCGTTAACCACCGGCAGGACGGCCGCTACACCCTAATCACCGGCGAACGCCGCCTGCTGGCCAGCAAGAAAGCAGGCAAGGCGACCATCCCGGCCATCGTGCGGGAAGTGTCGAACCTGCAGGCGATGGAGATGACCATCGTCGAGAACCTGCAGCGCGCCGACCTGAACCCGATGGAGCAGGCGCACGCGTATGTACGCCTCAGCCGCGACTTCCACATGACCCAGGAACAGATGGCCGAACGCACCGGCAAGGACCGCGCAAGCGTATCTAACTTCCTTCGTTTGTTGAAGTTACCAGAGTCAGTGCAGCGCCACGTGGAACTCGGCGAGCTCAGCTTCGGCCACGCCCGCGCCCTCCTGGCATTGGAGTCCGCGGAGGCCATCCTCGCGGCCGCCCAGAAGGTACTCGCCCTCCATCTATCCGTGCGCGCAACCGAGAATTACGTCCAGGGCCTCCTCAACCCGGAGTCGAAAACCAAACCAGCCAAGCCAGCAGAGGTGGTCGACCCCAACGTGCGCGAGGCGCAGGACACCCTACGGAGACGCCTGGGCCTCAAGGTCACCATCGAGGACAAGAAGGGTAAGGGCCGCGTCATCATCGAGTACTCCGGCGTGGAGGACTTCGACGCAATCCTGACGGCACTGGGCGATACGCCGGCGGCGTAGGCTCGAAGGGCCTTGTCGATCATCCGTGTGTGGGCATTGGCCCCGGGCTTGTACTTCCAACTCAACCACCAGAGGTTCCTGATGCGCCGCATTCTTCTCCCGCTCGCTCTATTTGGCTTGGCGACTGCCACGGCCCTCGCTCAACCCACCTATCAACCCGCCACTGGACGCACGCTGCTACGCGCCGGCCGCGTACTCGATGTACATACCGGCAAAGAAACGCCGGACGAGTCGGTCATTATCACGGGCGACAAGATCGTTGGAATCGCGGCGACCAGTGCCACCCCCGCGGGTCCCGGCGATCGCGTCGTCGACCTCACCGCCTACACGCTACTGCCGGGCCTCATCGACGTGCATACCCACCTCACCATGGCGAATAACTTCGATCCCTACTTTGAGCTGACCATGACGCCGGCCAAGGAAGCCATCCTGGGCGTCGAGAATGCGAAGACCACGCTCGAAGCAGGCTTCACCACCGTACGCAACGTCGGCGCAAACGGCTTCACGGATGTCGCGCTGCGCGACGAAATCAATGCGGGACACATCCCAGGACCGCACATGATGGTATCGGGGCCGGCGCTTGGAATTACCGGCGGCCACATGGACGAGAACCTCCTGCCGGAGCAGTATCACGTGCAGGGCGAGGGCGTGGCGGATGGAATTCCCGCAGTGCAGCACATGGTTCGCAACAACATCAAGTACGGCGCAGACCTGATCAAGATTGGCGCGTCCGGCGGCGTCCTGTCCAAGGGCGATGATCCGCAGGCCTCGCAGTACACGCTGGAGGAGATGCAGGCAATCGTCACAGACGCGCACCGCCTCGGCCGCAAGGTGGCAGCCCACGCGCATGGAGCGCAAGCCATCCTCTGGGCTTCCGAGGCGGGCGTCGATTCCATCGAGCACGGCAGCTACATGGACGACGCCGACATCGCCATGATGCTCAAACACGGCACCTACTTTGTTCCCACCGCTTACCTCATCGACTGGATGCAGCAGTATGGCAACCTGCCGCCGTTCTACGCGCAGAAGATGAAGGACGTGAGCGCGGTGGAGAAGAAGAATGCGATCCGCGCCATCAAAGCCGGCGTCAAGGTAGCATGCGGAACGGACGCGGCAGTGTACCCGCACGGCCTCAACGCACACGAGTTGGACGTCTATGTAAACCAGTTCGGCATGACCCCGCTGGCCGCGCTGCAAACGGCAACAATGAACGCCGCCGACCTCATGGGATGGACCGACAAGGTAGGCTCACTCGAGCCAGGCAAGTGGGCCGACGTGATTGCCGTGAAGGGCGACCCGCTCGCCGACGTGAAGATCCTGCAGCATGTGCCATTCGTCATGAAGGCAGGCGTGATTTACAAGGACGAGGCGCAGCCTGCAGCAGTCGACAAGCTTGTCGCATCCGTGCCGCAGCCGCCGCAATCCAACACCATGGAGAACAGTTTCTGATGCAGGCTACACGTTTTGAGTATCGTTTCCGCTTCGTAATTCACGCGCTCATTTACCTGCTTGGCTTCACCGCGCCGTGGTTGTTCCTGCATTCACTAACCGGTGTGCCGGGCTTCACCACCAGCTCAACGTGGCTAGTGCTGTCCACCGCGCTCACCAAGCAGGGATGGCTGGCGTTTGATGCAGCGACGATTACCCTGCTGGTCGTCGCGCTGCTCCTCACAGGCCTTGGCGCGTGGCTGCGCGTGTGGGGCTCAGCCTACGTCGGCTCGAGCATCGTAAAGTCTCCCGCCATGCACGGCGACACAATGCTTGCCGACGGCCCGTATCGCCGCACGCGCAATCCGCTCTACCTCGGCACGCTGCTGCACACGCTCGGCGTCACCATCCTCATGCCCCCCAGCGGCGCGGTGTTCGCAGTAGTCTTGCTGTGGATCTTCCAGATGCGTCTCGCGCTCGCGGAAGAGCCTTTCCTGGCCGCGAAGTTTGGCCAGGCGTACCTCGACTACAAGAAGACGGTGCCGCGCTTTCTGCCCGCGCCGCGACCACAAATCGCATCGGCAGGAGCCCGCCCGCACTGGGTGCAGGCACTCCTCGGCGAGATTTATTTCCTCGCAGTATTCCTGGTGCTGGCCGTGTTTGGATGGAGCTTCAATGCACAGCCGCTGCGGCAGGGGCTGATCATCTCCATTGGGCTGGCACTGGTCGTGCGTGCGTTCCTGCCGCGCGCAACTCAGGATGCACCCGCCGTCGCCTAGCCTCAGCAAAACGTCAAAAGGGCCGGAGACCCGACGCAACCCGCGTCGATTCTCCGGCCCTCTTCACTAGCCTCCACAAGACCCGAAAACCGGGGCGCTCGCTTTGAGGCGCTTCTTGATGCGGCGCTCTTTACTTCGTGATCAAGCGTTCATTACTTCTTGGGCGGAGCGATCGTGTCCTTGGCAACCTTCGCCACGCGGAACTTCACGACGGTCTTGGCCTTGATCTTGATCGCCTCGCCGGTCTGCGGATTGCGACCGATGCGAGCCTTGCGCTCCGCCTTCACGAGCTTGCCGATGCCAGGGATAGTGAACTCGCCCGACTTCTTGGTCTCCTTGACAGCCGTCTCTGCAAGCAACTCGAGGAATGCTGCGGTCTGCTTGTTGGTGAGCTCGAGCTTCTCCGCGAGAAGGCGGACCAGCTGTGTCTTTGTAATTCCCTTTGCCATGTTGTATCTCCTTCGTTCAAGTAAATAAGAAATAGGTAAAGCGGATTGAGCGTGAGCCTTGGCTCATCTCCCGCAACCCGCCTCTGACGGCCTCCCGTTCCGTCTTCCAGCGAACATAGCCGGAAGCTTTTACGGGGTGCTAATCGCCAGTGTTCATGCGGGTGCGGAGAACCGCGCCGATGTTCACCTTCAACCTTCCTGAGCGCTTTGTCAACGACAAATCTCCCATTTCCACAGATATTTGCTGGGTATTTCCGAATTTGATCCCTAAAGAGCGCATCTTCACAGGATTTTCGTCCCGCTGTGCTCAGAAGAAACGCTTCGATGGGCGCGTGAGCGAGTTGCTCGCAGCGCCCTCGTCACGCTTGAGAATCGCGTTGTTGAGGGTTTCAATCAGCGGCGTCGCCATGCGGAACCTGCGTACGATTTCGCGTGCGAGTGTTGGCTCGAGCGCGGCCTCTCCGGGCAGCCAGGCGCGCACACCCCAGCTCTTGGCGCGGACGAGTTCGTCGGCGGGATCGTCGCGGTCGAAGCCTTTGGGCATGCGCGTAAGGGCTTCGCTCTCGCTGAGCTCGAAGCCGGCGCTGCGAGACTTGAATAGCTGCTTGAGCTGACCGCGATAGCTTTCGTGGTGCGCACTCATCCATCGGCGCAGCGCGAGTAGCTGCTCGCGCTCGGGCATGTAGACGCCGGCGGCGATCATCACCTGTTGCGGGCTGATCTGCAGATAGAAGCCGCCGCCGGACGTCTTCTCCATGCCACGCCGCGACCACCACGCGGAGAGATGCGTCTTGTACGGCTGCTTGTTCGGGCTGAAACGGATATCGCGATAGATGCGCATGGCAACCTTGTGCGGCGGCCGCACGTGCTCCGGCGCGAACTCGATCATGCTCGCGTTAATCTCCTCGACCAGCGCCAGCGTCGGAGCTTTCACGGCGCGCTCGTAAAGGGCGCGGCGCGCTTCAAACCATTCGCGGTCGTTGTTGCGCGCCAGGCCGCGGAGAAACTTCATGGCTTCAGGGGTGAAATGCGTCGGCATGCCTCTTCGATGTTACCCAAGGCCTGCGAGGCTCACAAAGAACAGTGGCCAAGGCGTCATGCAGGATCTGCACCAACAGCACCTGGCAAATTCCAATGGAAATGGACGGCCAGCATGCGAAGCACAAAGCAGCAGACAATCCCCGTACTGCTTGCGATCGCAGGACGAACTTTCAACCTGAGACAGATCACGGTGACGGCCGCCCCGAATAATGCCGCAGTGGCATAGACATCGCCGCGAAGCACCATGGGCACGCGGTCGAGCAACATGTCACGGACGGCCCCGCCCCCTACCCCGGTGATACCGCCCATCACCACGCAAAGAAGCGGATGAATCCCAAACTGCACCGCCTTGGCCGCGCCGGCAACAGCAAAAAAGCTCAAACCAGCAGCATCCAGCAAGGTAATCACTGACAAGTTCTCAAAATGTGTGGCGGAATGCACAAGGAAAACGCCGGCTCCTGCCAGCAGCGCAGTAAAGAAATAGCGCCAGTCGCGAATGGAGCTCGGCGGCGTATCCCCAAGTAGCACGTCGCGAATGATTCCGCCCCCGGTCGCCGTCACCACCGCGATGACCAGCACGCCCAGGAGATCCAGCCGCGCATTCACGGCTACGGAAGCGCCTTCGGCGGCAAACAATCCCGTACCGACCAGATCAATGGTCAGCAACAAGGTTGTGGATCGTGGGCGTGGGATCGCCTTCATGCCAGCTACTATAACCCGGACGTCCGCAAGCGCACGAACCGCTGCACTCCGCGCAAGGCTTCCGAACCCCATAAACAACAGCGGCGGAGACCGAAGTCACCGCCGCTGCCTGAACGCTGCCTGATGCCTACTCAGTCGCGTTGGGATAGATGCCCTTCAGCGGCGCACTCATCTTCTGGTCGAGCTCGGGATGCGGGAACGGCTTGCGCGGCATCATCGCGTCGCGCTGGCTGGTGTTCCACAGGAAGATCGCTTCCACCACCGCCGCCTGCTCGAGGTCCGCCTGGTGCAGCCGATCCACAGTGTCCATGTCGGAGTGATGCGTGCGCGTCTCGTAGTCCATCGGATCCTGGATGTATTGGAAGCCTGGCAGCCCCACCGCATCGAACGACAGGTGATCGGTGCCGCCCGTGTTGCGATTCGTAATCGTCGTAACCCCTAGATCGGCAAGCGGCGCAATCCACTGCGCGAAGATCGGCGCAATCGCAAAGTTGCCCTGCGTGTACACGCCGCGCACCTTGCCGGTTCCGTTATCGAGGTTGTAGTACGCATCCAGCTTGTCCCACTCAGGCGTCGGGTTGAGCGCCCCATGATGCCCCATGAAGCTGGGAATGCCGGCGGGATCAGGCGTAGCCGGCGGAGCGAAGCTGCCAAAGTGCTGCTTCACATAACCCTGAGAGCCAAACAGACCTTCTTCCTCACCGCTCCACAGCGCAATGCGAATCGTCCGCCGCGGATGCAGATCGAGCGCCTTCAGAATGCGCACCGCCTCCATCGCAACCACCGTGCCTGCGCCATTGTCCGTCGCGCCGGTGCCGGAGATCCAGCTATCGAGATGGCCGCCCACCATCACCACCTGGTCCTTCAACTCGGGATCAGTCCCAGGAATTTCGGCGACAGTATCGAAGCCGTGCTCGTGCTCACCGGTGAACTTGGTCTCGATGTTCACCTCGAGCGTCACGGGCACATGATGCTGAACCATCCGCGCGAGCCGGTTGTAATGCTCAATCATCATCACGCCGTTGGGAATCTTGACGGCGTTCTCGGGCTTCTGCGCGTCGCGCGCGAGGTTCGCGCCGTTATCGTCGAAGATGATCCCGGTACCGCCCCCATCTTCGCTATCGCGGCTAGGCGTGATGATGGCGAGAACGCCTTCATCGACCATCATCGCAAGGGCCTGCTTGCGCAGTGCTGCCTGCTGCAAACGTTGTGCGTAACGCGCACGGAAGGCAGGGCTCGAGAGCGATAAGGAGCCGCCGGCTTCATAGCTCTGCATCTCTTTCAGATCTTCATCGGTGTAGCGCGTGAACAGCGGCTTGGTGATGTCGGGGGTGGGTCGCGTGGCGCCCAGCAGAACGATCTTGCCGGCCAGCTTACCCTTCAGCGCATCCAGTTCCTTGGCATCTGCCAGCGGTACGTACACAATCTCGCCGCTTACCGGTCCCTTCGTCGCAGGAGACCACGGCGCGGACTGCATCCACAGCGGCTCTGGATCAGGAGAGACCATGCGCGCCCAGGTGTTCACCTGCAACCAGCCAAAACCAAACTCGCCCCAGTCTTCAAGGTGCGCGTTCGACAGCCCAATCGCCGTCAACGTATCGCGCGTCCACGCATTCGCCTTGGCCATATTAGGCGAGCCGGTCAGGCGCGGACCAATACCGTCATTCAGCGCTTCCGCGAAGTCCATTACCTTCCCGTGCTGAAAGCCCTCTTCGCGAATCCGCTGATACATGCCGAGGTCGAGCGTCTCGGTCGCGGGCTGCGGACCGTAGTACGAAGGCACAGGCTTGGCCTCCTCGTGCTTCTTCTTGTCTTGAGCATTTGCGCTGAAACAAACAACCGCCATTGCTGCTGTCAGCAGAGCCGCAGTCGTGCTCCGACGCAGCAGGGTACAAGCGAACTTCGCCATGGATGAAACTCCTCAGAAGGGGGTGCAGGATAGGGAAAACCGGATGGCGTAAGAATACGCGTCCGCACCCTCCGAATGGCAAAGAATCTTGCGGCGATCCCCTGCACCTGCCGCGCTTAGGTTCTGCGCATCTTGCGTTTCATGCGCCGCGCCCACTGCACGCCCAGGAAGACCAGTGCCAGCGCCATCACCACCACGCCCACCGGAAACCCGGCCAGGCGGTAGGTATCAGCGAAGTCCGGATGCCTGCCCGTCGCCACCATGTACACCAACATCGCCATGATGGCCACAAAGGTCGTCAGGAAGAACGCAGCCATTCCCGTGGCAACACCCATGATCAGAGACTGAAACCAGCCCAAATCCCCAAACGGGATTCCAAACAGCTGGCCATCCCGTCGCGCGCGTTCTACATCGTTTGCAGTAGCCATACTCATTTAGAATAAGCCAATGGCAGACACTGTACAGACCGGACAGCCGCGTACCCCGCAATTAGTGCGCGCAGCCAGCCTGGTGAACGCCGCGCAGATCGCGCACGATACAGAAGTCCGCCAGTCGTCCAACGGCGTAAGCTTTGCCACCTTTGGCGAGACGGGCCTCGCGGACCTCGATCTCGACCGGATGCTCGAGACCGTGCCGACGGCAATCACCGCCGCTCTGAAGGCCAATACCTATTACTTTGTTCCGCTGGCCCTTCGTGAGGCCATGGCAGAGAACTCTGAGGCCGGCGCCGACAACGCAGAGGCCTTATTAAAGAGTGAGCTTGCCGCCGAACCCACCATGGTCGCGAGCGCCTACACCGACGAGTTTTCCGATGCCGCCATCTGCCATCGCAACGTGGAGCTTGGCCACGGCCGGCGCGGAGTCTTCATCTCCACGCGTCTGATGGGCGATCGCTTTGCCCTAAGCTTCGAATTCTTTATCAACGTGGCGCACGCCTTTGTCGACCAGGCAGGAACACCAGAGGTATTTGCGGATCTGGCGTGGAAGCAGGCCCTCGGCGGCGTTCGCGGCGAGACCAGCATCGATGCGTGGGAGACGCGCAACCTGGCGTTCGGACGCCCCCCCAACGCGCAGCCCGAGCCAACCCCCGTCACCTCGCGGCGTAACCGCGGTTTCGCCAGCTTCTCTGCACGGCAGCGCGCCTTCGCCAGCGACGACGCTGCGACTGCGGTCGTCGGTCAGGTGAATGCGCCGTCACCGCTCGCGCCGATCGACCCGCAGTCCAGCATCAACGACAAGGACCGCGCCTTGTACCTGGAGGCGGCGTTCTCCGATGCCGTGGCAATTTATCTCCTCTCGCTCGCGCTGGACTTCGATTACAGCGAGCTGCGTGAGCGCGAGTATCCCTTGCTGAGTCCAGCCGCCCTCGCCGCACGCCTGCGCGTCGTTGCGGAACTCTACCCTCCCAACCCCGGATACGAGTTCGCCGTAAAGTACCGCCGCCGCGCATAGGCGCTAGCGGACCGCCGACATCGCCGCGCGAAACAACTTCTCGAAATCCCCGGACACCGCAGAATCCTTCGCCGCGCTTTCAACGGCCTTCTGTGCAATCGGACGTGGATACCCCAGGTTAACCAGCGCACTGAGCACATCTTCAGCGGTCGCGCCCAGCGATGGCCGAACGACAGCACCCGCCGCCGTGAAGCCAGCAAGATCATCCAGCTTGTCCTTCAGCTCCAGCACCACGCGCTCGGCAGTCTTCTTGCCAATCCCCGGAATCTTCGTGAGCGTGGCATGATCGCCGCTGCGGATCGCGCCCACCAACCGGTCAGCGGAGATACCACTCAACACCGTAATCGCCAGCTTCGGCCCAATCCCGGAGATGGTCAGCAGCTTCTCAAACAGCCGCTTCTCCGTCTGTTCCGCAAACCCAAACAGCAGCAGCGCGTCCTCCCGCACATGCGTGTGCACATGCAACCGCACCTCTGCGCCAACCTCACCGATCTCCGTGTAGGTGGTTACGGAGATAGCCAGCTCATAGCCCACCCCACCGCAGTCGATTACGACGGCGTTGGGTGTCTTGCTCAGAATTTGTCCACGAAGATGCGCGATCACACAGCGAGTTTACCCTGCCCGGCAGAGCAAAATCCGTTCAGCCAAATCAGCCGTGCGCCGTGATGTACGTCTCGTGGATAATGCCGCGCAACGTCTCCGTAAGCGCTTCGGCATCGCGCGTGGACATCCCCACCGTCGAGATCGGCTCCCCCACAATGAGCTTGATCGGCCGCGGCTTCAGTGCATACACGTGGATGGGCAGCAGCTCGTACGTCCCCACCAGCGTCATCGGGACCAGCGGCACCTGCGCCTTGATCGCCATCCACGCAGCCCCCGCGAGCATCGGCTGCAGCTCACCGTTGAAGGCGCGTCCACCCTCAGGGAAGATCACCATCGGCATGCCCGCCTCGAGCGCCCGCGCACCCCTCGCCAGGCTCACAACCCCCGCACGCCCCGAGCTCTGATCGATCGGCACCTGCCCGGACCGCTCCAGATACCAGCCAATGAACGGAACCTTCCACAGCGGCGCCTTGGCCAGAATCCGAAACTGAAACGGCAGCTTGGCGAACACCACAGGCGTGTCGTAATAGCTAAGGTGGTTGCTCGCATACACCGCCGCCCCACCGACGGGCAGCCGCTCAGCATGCTCCAGTGTCACCGGCGACATCGCAATCCACAACAGCACCCGCGCCCACACACTCGCGATGGCATGCTGCTGGCGGCCGGATTTATCCCATACGCCGCATACAAGAGAAATCGTCCCGAAGAAGCCGGTGGCCGCTGCAACCAGCGGGACGAAGACGAGGTAATTCACCCAGCGCCGACGCAAGGAGACGATCGGCCCCGGCGCTTCAGGCCGAGCGGGTTCTTCTGTCTTCAGCATCTGGTCGGCGGCGGACATCTCCCCTATGCTACCCCGCTTGCGTTAACGCCAGCACACGTATCTCGCCCACCAGGAAGATTGAGCCCGTCGCGACGATCACGCCATCCTTCGGCGTCAGCGACTGAGCCTGTTGCAACGCATCGCGCAGATCGCTCGCCAGGTGCACAGGAACATCCAGCCGTTGCGCAGCAGCCGCTAACTCTTCGATAGTTGCCGCGCGAGGATTGTGAACCGGCGCCAGAATCACGTGATCGCCCACGCGTGCCGGATCACCCGAAGTGGAATCAAAGAGCGGCAGCAAAACCTGCTCCATCTCGTCAATCTGCTTATCGGCGAGGCACCCGAAGATAAGCGTGCGCGGAAGATGCTCAGGCAGCTGCGAAATCGCCGCACGCAGCGTCCAGGCGCCCGCAGGATTGTGCGCCACGTCGAGCAGCAGCGCCGCATGTCCCGCCCGCGATGCAATCCATTCCAGCCGCCCGGGCCATTGCGTCTCTCGAATTCCCTGCTCGATGGCGGCGTTCGAAATCGAGAACGCCCGCCCGTCAACAAGACGCTGATTCGCGCGCAGCTCAAGCGCCGTCGCAATGGCAAGCGCGAGGTTACGCTGCTGATGCTGCCCAGCCAGCGGCGAGTCGACGTGCAGCGCCCCGCCCTCAAGCGACAGATCATAGACATTGCGCGCGACCAGCGACGCACCTTCGCCACTGCCGAGCCGCGCTATGAAGTCCCGCGAGGGAGGAAGACACCGTGCCGCATCAACCCCGCGCACCCCGAGCCGCACAGCCGCCTCGCCAATCGCCGCGTTGGCTTCCTGATGTTGCGCCAGCGTAACCAGCACGCCGTCCCGCCGGAGGATTCCCGCCTTCTCCCCCGCGATCTCGCGAATCGTGTTGCCAAGATACTCGGTATGGTCAATGCCGATGTCGGTGATTACGCTGACGATGGGCTCCACCGCGTTCGTAGCATCCAGCCGCCCACCCAGACCCACCTCCAGCACCCCGAACTCCACGTTCTGCTCACGAAACCAGGCAAAGGCAATGGCGGTAAGCAACTCGAAGAAGCTGGGGTAATGCGGCAGTCCGCCCATCGCGATCAGCCGCGCGACGGCGGTGTCGACCAGCCCGTAGAGACGCCCGAAGTCAGCGTCGGGGATTTCCTGCAACGTATGAGCGCCCCCGCCCGCACCACCCGAAACCTTGATCCGCTCGTTGACGCGCAGCAGGTGCGGCGACGTGTACAGCCCCGTCTTGATCCCCGCCGCGTTGCTGATGGAAGCGAGCGTGGAAGCCGTAGAACCCTTGCCGTTGGTGCCCGCAATCAGCACCGAAGCAAAGGTCCGCTGCGGTTCTCCAAGAGCCTTCAGCAGCGCGCGAATGTGGTCCAGCGAAAACTTTCTGCGCGCGGGAATCGCAGCGTTGTCCGCCGCGCGGCCTGTGCGCAGCTCCGGCCCCAGCGCCGCCAACCGTTCCAATGCTTCGTCGTACGTCATCACGTCTATCAGTCTCGCACTTCCCCCACCCCGGCATCCACGGACGCGGCCACGCAAATCCTGCCCGCCCTTCCGCGCAGCAGCAGCCCATCCTTGCGGCCGGCCAGGTAGCGCGCTGTCAGTGCCGTGCTGTCCAGGTCTTCGACCACGCGCAGCCCCAGCCACTCAAGCTCCTCAGCGAGCTGCGCTGGCGTAAAGAACAGCTGGAACGGTTCGCCCGCCATCGCAACACGCGCGCTCAACGAGTCATGCATCAGCTGCTCCACCGGCGGCAGCACCTCGCGCGGCTGCGAGTAATCAAAGACCACCTCGCTGCCCGCCTTGAATCGCGCCAGCAATCGCATGGTCGCGCGAAAACCCTCCGTCGTCAGATACGGCACCACGCCCAGCCACGCAGTCACCGTCGGCACACGCTCATCGAACCCCGCCGCCTTCAACCGCGCCCGCAGCGAATCCTTCTCGAAGTCCACGGCCACAAACCGCGCACTCTCCGCCGCCACGATCCCAGCCTTTGTCAGCATCTCTATCTTCCACGCCTGCGTCGCAGGATGGTCGACCTCGAACACCCGCACATCCGCATAAGGATTCCGGCACACAAACGTATCCAACCCCGCGCCCAGCACCAGGTACTGCCGCACGCTTTGTCCTCCGAATTGCGGATCCCGCACTGCCGCCGCCAGCGTATCCTCGGCCAGCCGCGCGCGCACCACCATAAACGCTCGCAACGCCGCAGAAAACGGCCGCTTCACGCTATCCGGCGTCCGCTTCACCTCTTCGTAAAACTCTTTGCCAAGAATCCGCACCGCCAGCGGATCGTCAAACACCAGCGGCTTCGCATCGTGCAACTGGTGCGCCGCCCGCCGCAGCGCCACCCGCAGCGCCGTCCGCGATGGATTCACCTCATGCAAGGCTGACTCGCTAACCCGCTAGCTCGCTAACCTGCTGACCACCGGTCATCCACTTCAGCGTCTCGGCCAGGTACGCCTTCAGTTCCTTGCGCTCCACCACCGCATCGAGAAACCCATGCTGCAGCAGGAACTCCGAGCGCTGAAATCCTTCCGGCAGCTTCTGCCGAATCGTCTGTTCAATCACGCGCGGCCCCGCAAACCCAATCAGCGCGCCGGGCTCGGCAATATTCAAATCGCCCAGCATCGCAAAGCTAGCGGTCACGCCGCCGGTGGTCGGATCGGTCATCAGGCTGATGAACGGAATCTTCGCCTCATCCATCTTCGCCAGCGCCGCCGACACCTTCGCCATCTGCATCAGGCTCGCAATCCCTTCCATCATGCGCGCCCCGCCACTCGACGACACAATAATCAGCGGCACCTTGCGCTCCAGCGACCGGTCCACCGCCCGCGCGATCGTCTCGCCCATCACCGGCCCCATGCTGCCGCCGATAAACCCGTACTCCATCACGGAGAGCACCACATCCTGCTCCCCAATCTTGCCGATCGCATTGATGATCGCGTCGTTCAGTCCCGTACTCTTCTGCGCCGCTGCCAGCCGCCCCTTGTAGGGCTTCAGGTCGGTGAACTCCAGCGGATCGGTCGACCGTAGCTCCAGGTCCACCAGCTCATAGCCCGGCTCCAGCAGGCTTTCAATGCGCTCCCGGGCTGCCAGTTTGAAGTGCTTTCCGCACACCGGGCAGACCTGCATATTCTCGTCGAGGTCGCCCTTCCAGATCGCTTTACGGCACTGGTCACACTTGATCCAGAGGCCCTGGGTCCGCACCTCGTGGTCGGGGGTGGGGGAAATCTCGTGCGCATCGCGTTTGAACCAGGTCATTGCCGGGAATCGCTCCTGCCCCGCACCAACTGCCGGGGACCTCTGCCATTGTATCGAACCTGTCAGGTGGGTGCCCCATCTTCGCGACAGCATCATCGTCGCTAAGGTGGGCCAGGCGAGGGAGTTTGCTCTATCCTGATAGCGTGAGCAACCCAATAAAGATCCAGCTGCCCGACGGTTCCATTCGCGAAGTCCCTGCCGGTACAACCCCCTTTGACATCGCCAACAGCATCTCCCCGCGCCTCGCCGCCGCCGTTGTCGTAGCCCGCATTCGCCTACTGACCCCCATCGCCGTCAATGAGAACGAAGCCGCCCTCGAGCAGTCCGAAGAGGCGATGTATTCCGGCCCCACTACGTCCGCCGAAAGAATCGTCGGCCTCTCCACGCCGCTGCATGAGGATGTGGCGCTCGAGCTCCTCAAGGAATCCGATCCCGCCGCCCTCCGCGTAGCCCGCCACTCCGCCGCGCACATCATGGCCACCGCCCTCCTCGAGCTCTTCCCCGAAACCAAGCTCGGCCACGGCCCCGCAACCGACAGCGGCTTCTTCTACGACGTCTACCGCGAAGTCCCCTTCACCGAAGCCGACCTCGCCGCCATCGAAGCCCGCATGGCCGAAGTCGTCGCGCGCGATGAACCCTTCATCCAAATCCTCGAGCCCCGCGATCAGGCCCTCGCCGACTACAAATCCGACGCCGAGTTCATGAAGGTCCACTTCATCGAGCGCTTTACGAAACCCGGTGATGAAATATCTCTCTACAGAAACGGCAACTTCACCGACTTCTGCCGCGGCCCCCACGTCCCTTCCACGGGCCGCGTCAAAGCCTTCAAGGTAACGTCCATCGCGGGCGCCTACTGGCTCGGTGACGAGAACAATCAGCAGCTCCAACGCATCTACGGCACCGCCTTCTTCAACGCCAAAGATCTCGACGCGCACTTCAAGCAGCTAGAAGAGATCAAGGCCCGCGATCACCGCGTCCTCGGCAAGCAGCTCGACCTCTTCAGCATCCAGGAAGTCGCCGGCGCCGGCCTCATCTTCTGGCATCCCAAGGGCGGCCTCATCCGCAAGACCATGGAAGACTGGATGCGCGACGAGTGCATCCGCCGCGGCTACCAGATGGTCTTCACCCCGCACATCATGCGCCGCGAGCTCTGGAAGATCTCAGGCCACGAGGAAAACTACGCGGAAAACATGTACCCGCCCATGGAGCTCGACGACGCGGAATATCGCCTCAAGCCCATGAACTGCCCCGGCCACATCCTCATCTACAAGAACTCGCCGAAGAGCTACCGCGATCTCCCCCAGCGTTACGCCGAGTTAGGCAACGTCTACCGCTATGAACGTAGCGGCACCATGCATGGCCTCCTGCGCGTGCGCGGCTTCACCCAGGACGACGCCCACATCTTCTGCACCCCCGAGCAAATCGAAAGCGAAGTCGAAGCCTGCATCGACTTCGCCGAGGCCGTCCTCAAGACCTTCGGCTTCGAGAAATTTCAGATCGAGCTTTCCACCTGGGATCCGAAAGACAAGAAGTTCATCGGCAGCCCCGAGAAGTGGGAACAGGCCGTCGGCTCGCTCACCCGCGTGCTCGATCGCAAAAACATTCCCTACAGGACCATCCCCGGTGAAGCCGCCTTCTACGGCCCCAAAATCGACATCAAACTAGTCGACGTCCTCGGCCGCCTCTGGCAGCTCAGCACCGTGCAGTTCGACTGGAACCTCCCCGCCCGCTTCGACCTCGAGTACATCGGCGAGGACGGCGCCCCGCACCAGCCCGTCATGGTCCACCGCGCTCTCTTCGGCTCCGTTGAACGTTTCTTCGGCGTCCTCATCGAGCACTACGCCGGCGCCTTCCCCATGTGGCTAGCCCCCGTGCAGGTAGGCCTCGTCCCCATCAGCGAGAAACATCACGACTACGCAAAGACCGTGCAGCAACGCCTGGAAGCCGCAGGGCTCCGCGTAGAAGCCGACCTAAGCAATCAAAAAATGAACGCCAAGATCCGCGACTTCGGCCTCCAGAAAATTCCCTTCATCCTCATCCTCGGCGACAAGGAAGCCGCCTCCGACAGCGTCAGCGTCCGGGTCCGCGCCAAGGGCGACGAAGGCAGCGTCACCCTCGACACCTTCCTCAACCGCGCCAAGAAACTAGTCGCCGAGCACGCCATGGAGCTGTAAGTGCAATTCATCCAACTTGAAACAAAGATAGCGGCGCCCCCCGAGCGCTGCTTTCTTTTGTCCCTCAATCTCGATCTGCACATGCAAAGCACCTCGCCATCCCGCGAGATCGCAATCGCAGGCGTCACTCACGGCATCATCGGCCCCGGCGAAACCGTCACCTGGCGCGGGCGCCACTTTGGATTCATGCTCACCCATCAATCGCTCATCTCAGCTTACGAGCCCCCACACCACTTTCAGGACCGCATGCTCCGCGGCATGTTCAAGAGCTTCGTCCACGATCACTACTGCGACGCCACCGCGAATGGCCACACCCTCATGCGCGACGAACTCCGCTTTGCCGCTCCGCTAGGTCCCCTCGTCTGGATAGCCGAAACGCTCGTTCTGCGCCCCCATCTCATCCGCGTTCTCGAGCAGCGAAACCATAAGATCCGTGCCATCGCTGAAGGTCCCGGCGAAGCGTGGCGGGAATACCTGCCATCCTGAACGCGCGGTACCAAGAAACTTCTCCTGGCAATAACTGCGTACGCGGCGCGCCGCATCTCACCCTCCCAGAGGTGCCCTCATGAAAGCTGTTGTACTTCACGAATATGGTCCGCCGTCCAAGCTCATCTACGAAGACTTCCCCGACCCCATCCCCGCCGCCGGAGAAGTCCTCGTCCGCGTACACGCAGCGAGCGTGAATCCTATCGACTTCAAAATTCGTTCCGGCGCCGCCAAGGACCGTTTCCCCCTCACCTTCCCCGCCATCCTTGGTCGCGACGCCGCAGGAACCGTCGCCAAACTCGGAGAAGGTGTCCAGGGATTCAAAGTCGGCGACCGCGTCTTCGGCCTTTCCAACGGCACCTATGCGGAGTTCTGCCTCGTCAAGGCAACAGACCTGGCACTCATTCCCGAAGGCCTGGAAATGACGACAGCCGGCGCGGTCCCCTTGGTCTCGGTCACCGGCGATCAACTCATGCGTAGCGGCGCCAAGGCACAGGCCGGCCAGACCATCATCCTCACTGGCGCGCTCGGCTCAGTCGGCCGCTGCGCCCTCTTCGCAGCCCTCGAGATTGGCGCAAAGGTCATCGCCGCTGTCCGCAAGCAGCAGATGGACGAGGCCCTCGCCCTCGGCGCCACGGCCGCCATCGATACCGACGACGACAAATCCATCGCGTCGGCCGGCACCGTCGATGCCGTTGCCGACACCATCAATCACGACGTCGCCGCCAAGCTCATCGCCAAAGTAAAGTCCGGCGGTAACTTCGGTAGCGTACTCGGCCCGCCGTCCAATGCCGCGCTCCACCCCACGGTCCAGGTGAACGCGGTCAGAGCGGCGCCCGATCCAAAGACCTTCGTTCACTATGGAGAAGCCATTCGCGACGGCAAGCTCAAGCTCCCCATCGACAGCCTCATGCCGCTGTCGCAAGCAGCCGCGGCCCAGGCCCTCGCAGAAAAGGGAGGAGTCGGCAAGATCATTCTTACCGCCTAACCAACAAGTCACCCATTCACCGCGACGCTTCGGGGATAATAGGACGCGGCGATGGGTGAGCCTTGCATGACGGAACCGCAGACAGCGTTCATCCAGCGGCCGCGACACATTCCCAGCCTCGACGGATTGCGCGCCCTATCCGTCATGTTGGTCATTGTGCTGCATACCCTGCTGCGCCACTCGCTCTACAAGTTCATCCCCTTTCCCTTACGCCTTCTGGGCAACGGCGCGCTCGGCGTCTTCATCTTCTTCGTCATCTCGGGATACCTCATCACCACGCTGCTGCTGCGCGAGCAGGACAAGACCGGCGCCATCAGCCTGAGAAGTTTTTACCTGCGCCGCGCCTTTCGCATCCTTCCGCCGCTGTACGCCTACGTGTTCTTCCTCGCCATCCTCGGCGCGACGGGCCACCTCCCCGGCATGAACCGTCACGAGCTGATCTCAGCCCTCACCCTCACCCGCAATTACACGCCCCACGTGAACCTCTGGGCCATGGAGCACCTCTGGTCCCTCTGCATCGAGGAGCAGTTCTACGTTCTATGGCCCAGCACCCTCGTGCTCTGCCTGCTGCACCGCAGCGACGCCCTGGGCCGGCGCCGCGCCACCACCATCGCGCTCGCCGTGCTCCTCGCCGAGCCCTTCGTCCGCGTCTTCTGTTACCGCTATCTTCCCCCCCTCGGCAACATGGGCATGTTCCACATGCAGGCGGACGGCCTCATGTTCGGCGCACTCGGCGCACTGCAGCAAGGACACGCTCGCTTCGAGCGCATCTATACCCGCGCCACCCGCTGGCCATGGCTTCTGCCTGCGCTGATCTTCCTCGTCCTCAACTCCCTCACCGTGCACTTTCAGAACTACTGGGACCTTCCGCTGGGCATGACACTCAACGGCTTCCTCGTCCTGATGTGGCTCTTGTGGCTGGTACGAAATCCAGCCAGCATCCAGGGCCGCATCCTCAATCAACCCGCAGTCGCGTGGGTTGGCCGGCTCTCCTACTCGCTCTACATCTGGCAAACATTCTTCACCCACCCACTCAACGTCCAGGTCTTCGGAAGCGACGCCTGGTGGATCAACTTCCCCACCAGTTGGCTCTGGATTTTCTGCATCGCCGCCATCTCGTATTACGCCATCGAACGGCCAGCGCTACGCCTCCGCGACGTCTTCCTCCGCCGCATGCATTGGCACGAAATCTAGCCCTCGCACTCCAACAAAAAGGCCGCCATCCCTGGCGGCCCTCGCTTCTGCTTTTCCTTAGAACTGAGAACGGACAACTGAGAACGAAGAGCTGGAAGCTCTTCACCCCAGCGTCTCCATCAACTTATTGACGGTGCGATTGAGGTCCTTATCGGTACGCCTCTGGGTATCGATCTTCGCAATCGAGTGCATCACGGTGGTGTGGTGCTTGCCGCCGAACTGCCGCCCGATCTCAGGCAAGCTGGCCTCGGTCAACTGCTTGGCCAGGTACATCGCGATCTGCCGCGGCACCACAATCTGACGCGAGTTGTTCTTCTGCTTCAACTCGGCCACGCGCATGCCGAAGCTCTCCGCAACCGCCCGCTGAATCGCCTCAATCGTGATCTTGCGAACCTGGGTGTCGATGAACTGCTTCAAGCATTGCTGAGCCGTCGGCAGCGTGATCTCGACGCCATGCAGCGAGCACCACGCGATCAGCCGCACCAGCGCACCCTCAAGCTCACGCACATTGGTCCGCACGTTGCCTGCAATAAACAGCGCCACATCCGTCGGCAGAACGGTCTGCTCCAACTCCGCCTTGCGCTGCAGGATCGCAACCTTGGTCTCAAGATCAGGCGGCTGAATGTCGACGACCAGGCCCCACTCAAAGCGCGAGCGCAGCCGGTCTTCAAAGTCGTTCAGTTCCTTGGGCGGACGATCGCTCGCCACCACGATCTGCTTGCTCTGCTCATGCAGCGCGTTGAACGTGTGGAAGAACTCCTCCTGCGTGCGCTCTTTGCCCGCGAGGAACTGGATGTCGTCGATCAGCAGCACGTCCACCGTGCGGTACTTGTCGCGGAACCCGGTCATCTTGTCGTAGCGCACCGAGTTGATCATCTCGTTGGTGAACTTCTCGCCCGAGACATAGCTAACCGACGCAAGCGGATTGCGCGCCTTCACCAGGTGCCCGATCGCCTGCATCAGGTGAGTCTTCCCCAGCCCAACGCCGCCGTAAACAAACAGCGGGTTATAGGCCTTCGACGGCCGCTCAGCGACGGCCTGCGCGGCCGCCTGCGCGAACTGGTTGCCGCTACCGATCACAAACGAATCGAACTGGTAGCGCGGATTCAGCTGCGCGGCAGTGTTCCAGTCGAAGCGCGACTGCTCAGGGCCTGCAGGCATGGAATTGCCATTGCCGCGGCGCGGTGCATTCTGGCTGTGGCTGGGCTGCGGCGCAAAGCCGCCATCCTCACGCACCCGTACGGGAGCTTCCTGCGGCGGCACCTGGAACACAACCTGGTCAATCTCGAGGCCGAGGTTATCAATCGCCTCGCCGATCAGATCGCCATACCGGTCGCCGATATGCTGAAACTCTTCGGAGGGAATTCGTACATGCAGTGTGCGCCCGCTGATATGGGAAAAACGCGTCGGCTTCAACCACGTCTCAAAGCTCTGCCGGTTGATTTTTTTCTCGAGCGCACCCAGAATCCGAACCCACTGGTTCAAAACGGCTGCCGGGACTGGAACAAATGACATCGCTTAAGTCTTCCTTACTTTCTTGTTATCGTCCACTATCGCTAGCTGGGCGAGGCGATATTCGAAAAAAGAGGCGAAAAAGTCCGTCTTCGCGGTCCACTCGCGAAGCGTGCCCATCCTGGAATGCTATTGAAACCCAACGCCGTACTCCGCGTTGGAGGAGTGATGCAATAACGGAGCCCGTTGGATATTTTTAGCCGTGAAGCAATCACGCATCACGGGAACGGAATCGATACTAGCATGCAAAGAGGTCCTCTCTCGCAAGCGAAATTAACCAAAATGAGAAACTTTTTTCGAGTTGCACCATCCATTGTGAAGAATCCGTAAACGACCTTCGGTAACCGGATCGGTCAACCCTCGCACCAGCCTCCGCGCGATATTTCGTTGCCGGTTTTCCTCAAGTCAGATATACTCAAGACTTGCTGTCGAGTTGGCCGTTAAGGCCTCTCCAGTGTCTTGCCCCGGACATTTGCCCCGGACATAGCCGCGATTAGCAATCGCGATCGACACCAGCACACATCTTCGAAATTTGATACAGGACGAACATCATGCCCAAGCGCACCTTCCAACCCAATCGCCGCCGTCGCAGCAAAGTTCACGGCTTCCTCGTTCGCATGGCCACCAAGGCCGGCGCCGCTGTCCTCAACCGCCGCCGCGCCAAGGGCCGTCACAAGATCGCCGTCTCCGCAGGCTTCCGCGACTAGTCGCGCTGTTCCGCGTCTCGTCCTCCAGCGCGCTCATGGGAGCACTCCCTTTGAGCGCGTTTCTGTGTAAGGGTCCAGATGCGGGATGCCGGGATGCGGAGATTCAAATCTCGGCTCCAGCATCTCCGCCTCTCCGCTCTCGCATCTCCTATGACCCATCGTCTCTGCAAACACGCCGACTATCAGCTCGTCTACAAGGCTGGCCGCAAGCAGTTTGGCAAGCAGTTGGCCTACTTCCACGCAGCGCGCCCGGCAGATAGACGCTCGGCTACCACAGGCCCGCGCATTGGCCTCACCGTACCCAAGGCGCTCGGTAAGGCAGTCGATCGCAATCGCATCAAGCGGCGTCTGCGCGAGGCCGTCCGTGCGGCCCTCCCCCTCCTCACCGCGCCAGTCGACGTCATCCTGCACCCGCGCCGTACCGTCATCGATCTGGAATTCGCCCAACTCAAGCGCGAAGTCGCCACCATCTTCCGCAGCGTCCAGACAGCCTATGATCGTGGCGTCCCAGCCCGCAGCGTCCCAGCCCGCACAGCGCCCCGCGAGCCTTCACCCCCCGCAACAGTTTCTACTCCCTCATGACAGACCCTCCCGCCACCCCGCGCCGGGAACGGACCGCCGCCGCCCTGCTCGCGTTCTACAAGCGCGGCGTCTCTCCCCTCCTGCATGTCTTCGCGGTCACCCAGTGCAAGTACCTCCCCACCTGCAGCGAGTACGCGTACGTGGCCGTCGTCCGCCACGGTTGGCTGCGCGGCAGTTGGCTCGCCCTGCGCCGCATCGCTCGCTGCCATCCGTTTGCATCCGGCGGCCACGACCCAGTCCCCTAACCCCCGAATCCGCGCCCCAACGGATCAAATCGCCACTCTCACCATTTACCATTAGAAGTTGACTGGCCGTGAACCCATACCGGCCTTGGAAAGCGTAGGAATCCCTCTTGCCAGAGTTTCGTAATCCCAATCAGGGCGGTAGTGGTGGTAGCCAGGACAACCGCTCCTTTCTCCTCATGATGATCGTCGCCCTCGGCGTCATCTTCGGTCTGCAATATTGGCGCGCGCAGAAGAATCCCGCGCTCGAGTCGCCCGAGCATCCCGCTGCAGTCACCGCGCCAGCCACCACCGGATCTTCCGCCACACCCGGCGCCTCCGCTGCCACCTCTTCAACTGCCTCCGCTACACCCGCGGTCGTAGCCGCAGCCCAGAGCTCCACCACAGTGGAGAACACGCTCTACAAAATCACCTTCTCCAACCAGGGCGGCCAGGTCACCTCCTGGAAGCTGAAGAACTACAAGGACAACGCCGGCAATATGCTGGATATGGTCCACGATGGCGCAGCCAATCTCTACGGCTACCCGCTCTCGCTCTATACCTACGACACCAACCTCAATCAGCAGCTCACGAGCGCCCTCTACGTCCCGTCGGCCACGGGAACGCTCCAGGCCCCCACCTCCCTCACCTTCAAGTACTCCCAGGGCAATCTCTCGGTCACCAAGACCTTCACCTTCTCTGACACCTACGTCATCCATGCTGACACCCAGGTTCTCCGCGACGGCGCTCCCATCCGCGCCCTCCTCTCCTGGCCCGCAGGCCTCGGTGACATGGAGACTGCGTCCACCTACATGGGCGCGCAAGTCGATACCAGCTCCAGTGGCAAGGTCGACCACCTCTCCTTCAAGAAGATCTCCGGCGGCGCCACCCTCAACGGCCCCTTCGACTTCGCCGCCCTCAGCGATCAATACTTCGGCGCCGTCTTCATGCCCGACCAGCCCGACGAAGCCTCGGTCGTCACCTTCCAGCACAAGATCGACATTGCCAAGGTCAAGCCGGCCAACAACAAGAGCGCAACGCCCGCCTCGAAAGAACTCCCCATCCTCGGCACTGCCGTTGGCTCAACCTCCGGCCACACCCAGACCAGCCTCTTCGTCGGGCCCAAGGCAGTTGAGGTCCTCAAGAACGTCCACACCGCAGACGGCGGCAACCTCGAACCCCTCCTCGACTTCGGCTTCTTCGGCCCCATCGGCAAGTACCTCTTCCTCGGCCTCCGCGCAGTCCACTCCTGGATCGCGCCCCGTGAGCCCGGCGTCCATAACTACTCGTGGGGATGGGCCATCATCATCTTCACCGTCATGATCAACGTGGTGCTTCTGCCCCTGCGCATCCAGGGCATGAAGTCCGCGCTCAAGATGCAGCGCATCCAGCCCCAGGTCGACGCCATCAAGGCCAAGTACAAAAACCCCAAGCCCACCGACCCCAAAGCCGCTGAGATGAACGCCGAGGTCATGGCCATGCAGAAGGCCAACGGCGTCAGCATGCTCGGCGGCTGCATCCCGTCGCTCATTCAGCTGCCGCTGCTCTTCGCCTTCTTCACCATGATGACCAAGGTCGTCGAGCTCCGCCAGGCCCACTTCTTCTGGCTGCCCGACCTCTCCGCCGCCGACCCCTACCACATCCTTCCCATCCTCATGGTCGCCACCTCCTTCCTCGCGCAGTTCTACACCCCCTCTCCCGGTGTCGATCCACAGCAACAGAAGATGATGGCCTTCGTCATGCCCCTCTTTTCGGGCTACCTCACCTGGCAGTACGCCTCTGGCCTCGCCCTCTATTGGAACGTCGGCAACCTCGTCATGATCACCACGCAGTTGGTGATGAACCAGACCTCCCTCGGTCGCGAGATGAAGGAGATCGCCGCCAAGCGCGCACGCCGCAAGGTGGCTGCTCCCAAGCCTGGACAACGCGCCGTATCTGCCAAAACCATCCAGGGTAGAAAATAGTTTCTACCCCGCGCAAACGATTGTTCATTGGGCTTGAACCAACTCCGCCTGCCCGCTCTCGACCTACACCACTTTCACGCCATCAACAACTGTCAGTAAGTGACATAATGTCGAAAGTCGGTAGATTCGCTGAAGTCTGTTTCACTTTTCCTGGTTCGTGCACACTGTTCTGCTTCGAAGGACTGCCTGGGTATGGATGATTTAGCTGTAGCTGCAGAGAAAGTCGCATCCCTGATGCGGCTCTTGACCACCACCGGAGGTCTGCGCCTGAAGTATCGCATCACGGCCGGTGCCGGTGCCGTGGATCCCGATGGCTTCGAGCGTCGCGACATCTATGTCGAGTGCAAGGGCCCGGACAGCGATCTCCTCCTCTGCAACGATGGAGAACTGCTCCGCTCCCTCGAACACGTCTCCGCCAAAATGCTGCGCCTCGAGCCCGAGGATCACGACCGCGTCTCCTTCGACTCCAATGGCTACAAGGCATCCCGCGCCCGCGCCATCCGCGATGCCGCCGACGCTGCCATCGACGAGGTCGAAGACACCGGCGAGCCTTTCCGCTTCCAACCCATGAACTCCCGCGAGCGCCGCATGCTCCACCTCTTCCTGCGCGACTCCGGCCTCCAGACCGCCAGCTCCGGCGAAGGCCCTCGCCGCTTCGTCGTCCTCTATCCTGAGGGCTACCGCATTCCGCCAGAGCGCCCCTACGACAGCCAGGACCGCCGCGGACGCTCCCGCCAACGCACCTCCTCCAGCCGCTACTAGCGCTGCGCCCACAGCCCCGCTCTACCTTCGTCCTTGTCCTTCTTCGACAATTTCTGACAAGAAATTCTCATTCCGAGCGCAGCCGGGCTCCCCAACGGGCGCTATTTGCCCGCTTGGCTGGGAGCGAGGAACCTGCGTCTCGCGCGCAGTGTGTCCGTTCCTCCCTACCTCCCAGGAACATCATTTCCTCGCCTTCCTCACCCGCCTGTCGAAAACCCTACCCTCTAAATCGCCCCTGCCCGCGCGGTTCCGAACCATCTCCCCACATTCCAACCCGGTTTCTCTCCCAGCCTTCATCAGCCCTCTGTGTGTAGATTGGAAAACCTCTCTCCAATCCAAGCTCCCCGTCCCGTCTTCCCTCTTACGGTCTCCCCACCCACCCGGTTTTGGAAACCCCGTACCACCCCCTCACCCAACAGGCATGGGAATTCACCCCCCTTATCCACTCTTCCACCCACAACGACTACTACTACTAGAAATATCTATCCTTTCACTCTGTTTCTTAGAAGCATTCTCCCGCCAGGCATTTCTCGTCTCACCCACACTCTCTCCCCCACCACGCGAAGCACCGTCGCCGCTAGCTCGAGGACCAGTACCGGGATCACACAAGATGCCCCTTGAAATTCACAGGCTCGAGTCCTCGCACGACACCCCTCGCACAACCTAGAATCAAGGTGTTGCTCCAAGCGAGTTCCGAGGGGAGACCCCGCGTTATGTCCACCACCACCCTCACACCAGCAGAGCAATCTGCCACAGCGCAAGAGCAAGGGAGAGCCAACATCGTGTCTACCGCCGCCATCACCCCCGAAGCCGTCCCTACTGGCAATCTCGAGATCACGGTCTCCCGCGCCGAACTTCTTCGCGAGCTCACCGCCGCACAATCCGTCGTCGAGCGCAAGACCACCATTCCCATCCTCTCCAACTTCCTCTTCGAAGCCACCGTCGATGAGCTTGGCGCCGGCAAGCTCACCATCACTGCCACCGATCTCGACCAGTCCCTACGCACCTCCTGCGCAGCCAAGGTCAAGAAGCCCGGTGCCTGCACGATCCCCGCACGCAAGCTCTACGACTACATAAAGCTCCTCGGCGATGGCGACATCTCGCTCAAGCTCATGGACAACCACTGGGTCCAGATCAAGTCCGGCCGCTCCAACACCAAGATGGTCGGCATGGCCCGCGCCAACTTCCCCCAGGTACCGGAATTCCCCGCCGCCGGCGCCTACAAAATCTCTTCGCCCGCCTTGGCGAACATGATCGCCAAAACCATCTTCGCCATCTCGAATGAGGAGTCCCGCTACACCCTCAATGGAGCCCTCCTCGTCCTCAAGGCAGAGTCCATGGCCATGGTCGCCACCGACGGCCACCGCCTCTCCCACATCGAGACCCTCGGCCAAACCCTCGAAGGCATCTCCGGCGAAAAGAAGACCCTCATCCCCCGCAAGGCCCTCGCCGAGCTCTCCAGCCTCCTCGCCTCCTCTGACGCGACCACCCTCGAGTTCGGCGATGACGACCAGACCCTCTTCTTCCGCGTAGCTGGCCGCGTCCTCACCAGCCGCAAGCTCACCGGCCAGTTCCCCAACTACGAAGCCGTCCTCCCCCGCGACAACAATAAGTTCGTCATCGTCCGCTCGGAAGACCTCATGGCCAGCATCCAGCGCGTAGCCCAGTTCGCCGACGAGCGCTCCGGTGCCATCAAGATCCGCCTCGAGCAGAACGAGCTAAAACTCAGCGCCCAATCCACCGACGCCGGCGAGTCCGAAGACATCATCGAAACCCCCTACAACTACGATCCGCTAGTAGTCGGCTTCAACTCGTCCTACTTGGTCGACTTCCTCCGCGCCACCGGCGTTCAAGGCGAAGTCCGCCTCGAATTCAAGGACGCCCAATCCGCCGGCCAGATGCGCCCCGAAGACGCCAACGAAGACGTCAAATACCGCTACATCCTAATGCCCATGCGCATCTGACCGCTGCGCGCGGGGCGAGTGTCAGTTTCGCAATAATTTGGCCACCGTGGCCAAATTATCTAGAAGGTCATTAAATACTTCTCCATTTATTCGCTTTTCTGGTTTGAGCCACAAGCGGACGCGTCGAATGGCCGCTAAATTCGGGACGCCTTCTTACCAGAAATCTTATCAATCCAAATTTCTAGCGAATAGGGCCTTTGGGAAGATCAGGTTGGTTGGATTTAAAACTGCCGACACCAACTTCCAGGATCCTGTGTTAGGAGCCAGTCGGTCTAGCCCGGTAACGCCACCTTGGGGTTCACATCCTGTCGGGCTGCCTGAAGGGCTCTCCATCGCAACGTCCAGCTCTTTGGACAATCGTTGGAGATGAGAGTCCGAAGTCTCTCTCCAAAAACCGTGGTTCGGCCATCGAGGAGATCTGCCTCAACGATCTGTCTCACCTCTGTGAATACCTGATTTCTTCGGAGGGCGGTAGATTCGCTCTGATGTTTCTTAGATCGAGTAGCCAGTTGTGCCATGAGAATGGGGTAGCGCTCTACCAAAGCCGCCTCACACAATAGAACCCGTCCCGTGATTTCGCGAACAGTAGGCGGCGGGGTTTCACGAAGATAACTCTCTAATTTTAGGGTTAGCTCCTCACGTTCTTCGCAGCGTTCGGAATTGGCTCGCTGCAGGACGCGCTCGTAAAGTTCAGGAAAATTTTGTTTCAGGGATGTGGAACAGCGGTACCAACCCATTCTTGATCGGTATATCGCTGGAGTTGACGTTCCCTTCGCCGAAGTACAGCATGTCTGGCGCGACACGACGGTTCAGCAAATGTGCGGCGCGTCCGGTTTCTACGAGCAGCTATACCCGCTCGTTCGCTCAATCAATCAAGGCCTTCCTGCTAAACACCGCCTGAGAATCGTTGCCGCGGATCCACCGATTGATTGGAGCAAGATCCATTCATACGCGGACCTAACGCCGTTTTTCGACCGTGATGGAAGCATCGCTTCGGTGATGGAGAGCGAGGTGCTAGCTAAGCACCGCAAAGCGCTCATGCTTTTCGGAGTCTTTCACCTGCTGCACGGAGGCGGCCCCGGTCAAGGAGATGTCGTGACGAGATATGAGCGCCACTACCCGGGCCGGACCTTTGTGATCAGCGATCTTGGATACTACGGCACAAGCGACGAACCGCATACAGACATGAAGGCTCCGGGAGGCATTTGGCCGTCGCTCTTAATGACAAGGAACAGCAGAATAGGCTCGTTGAGCCTTGACTCGTTTCTTCAATCGCCGATCACAACAGATAAGGACTGCAACGTCACCGCTGCATTCGGTGGCGAGTCTTCCAGGACGGTCGCAGATCAGGTAGATGCTTTTCTCTATTTAGGTCCACAGAAATCGCTGCTGGCCGAACCCCTTCCTGCAGATATTGCCCTTGATCGAGCCTACAGATCCGAATGGCTGCACCGGATGAAATTGGTTGGCCTGCCTGGACCGTCGTCGCTAGAAGAGCTCGATGCTGAGATTGTCGAGAGTGCGGCAGATCCCATGTTGCCTCCTCCATCCAGGCAACCGGTTTCAAAAGAGATGAAGTTGAAGATCAGGCAAGGTTGTTTGAGCAGAAAGCAGCCTACCGCAAATACCACAAAGTGAGAAACGACCGGCATCTTTGCTAAACCGATCTTAGTCGACTGCCTCGAAAGTCGGGTTTTGGCTAAGTTCGATTTTGCCGCTGGACGGCCCCTCTGAACTTGGATGAAACACCGTTTTTCGCGCCCTACGCCGTTCCATCGGGATCTCTGCTTAGGGGGTAATCTCCAGATTGACGACCACTCTCCCTCTATCGCCAATCTGGTACCGTTGCAGTGAGAAGCTGCTAAACGTAGGGAGATTCAGGACCTGAAGTAAGTGGAACAGACTTCGTTTTACGGCGACCTCAGAGGATCGATAACGATATGTCGCTTATCGCTATCGATCCTCATCTGCAGGCTTAGGTGCTCAACTACTGAACGATCAGCGTCACCGTTGCCACATGTTGGACGGTACCGCTGGTTCCCGTAATGGTGATCGGATAAGAGCCGGATGCGACCTTACCCAAGCTCGCATTTGAGCTGCAGCCGCCCGTAGCGAATCCGCCGATAGCGAGCATCAGTAGTAAGCAAAGTCGCTGTGCAATTCGCTTACGCGAGTAGCGCAAACCTACCAGCGGCAAAATCAGCAGTGCCAAAGACCAAGGTGGAACGCCCTTGGACGAGTTGCTAGCGACCGTGGATACAGTGCTAACCGTTACGGATACCGTTTGAGCTCCACTCGTGCTGGAGAGAGTGGTGGGGCTCACAGTAGCAGCTGCACCAGTCGGCAGACCTGTAACGGCAAAGCTCACAGTGCCTGGATACGAGCCGCCCGAGGGTGCGACCGCGAGCGTATACGTAGCCGAACTTCCAGAAGACACCGACAGCGTTGACGCGCCGAACACCTGCATTGTGAAGTCGAGGCTAGTAACTGTGAAACTCTGCGTCACGGATGTTGCGGCAGCGAAGCTCGTATTTCCTGCCTGCGAAGCGGTGATCGAGCATGTACCAGCCGCAATCAACGTAAGAGTGCTCCCGGATACGATGCACACACTTGAAGTGGTGGACGTGTATGAGACAGTCAGGCCCGAGCTTGCAGTCGCAGTCAGCGTTAGCGGCGAACTGGCAAGAGTTGTATTCGGGAGAGCGGCGAAGGTAATCGTCTGTGTAGTCGCCGTTACCGCGAAGCTCTGTGTCACAGGTGTCGCTGCGGCATAGCTGGTGTTTCCTGGCTGGGACGCCGTGACGGTGCAGGTTCCTGCTGTGACGAAGGTGATTTTGCCGCCCGTCACGGTGCACACAGATTGTGTCGTTGAGGCATAGCTGACAGTCAGCCCAGAGCTTGCAGTCGCGTTCAGTGCCGGTGGAGTGCTTGTAAAGGCTGTGGTCGGGAGAACCCCAAAGGTGATCGTCTGCGCGCTTGAGGTCACGCTGAAGCTTTGCGTTACCGGCGTCGCTGCAGAGTAGGTACCGTTTCCGGACTGGATGGCTTCAATGACAACGGTGCCAGCAGCGGTGTAGGTGATCGTCGCGTTGTTCGTGCCGCTCAATGTGGCCGGTCCGCTGAGGATTGAGAACGTTACGGGTAGCCCTGAACTCGCTGTCGCTGTCAGCGTCATTTGCTCACCAACGCTTCCGGCCGTTGGTTGCGGGAAGCTGATCGTCTGCGCGATGGGCCCGGAAAGTGCGATCGTACCGGAGATGCTGCCGGTGTAGTCAGAATCCCCTGAGTAAGCAGCGTCCACTAGATGCTGGCCTACTCCCACAGCAGCGATGTTCGTTGCTGTGGCTGTAACCTGCTGCGTTCGCAGCGAAGTTAACGAGGTGATCGAGTTGAGATTCTCATTCGCGGTGGCCAAGTCCGGGATGCCGTCTCCATTCCAGTCACCAGCGACGATCGCCGAGGGTTCAGCCCCCGCTGGCAAGGGAATAGTGACCGCAGCACCAAACGTGCCGTCTCCATTGCCAGGCAAGGTGTAGACGGTGGAAACATCTTGAAACAGCAATGCGATGTCAGGCTTTCCATCGCCATTGAAGTCAGCGACGGCGATGCCTTGAGGGGTCGGACTGATGATCGGCTGGGCGCCTGCTGCTGCACTGAATGTGCCGTCCCCATTGCCCAGCAGGGTCGTCGTGCCATTCGCGGCGAATGCAAAGATATCCGGCTTCCCGTCCTGATTGAAGTCACCGACGGCGATGTATGTCAGATATCCTGGCGTCGATACTGCGGGCAGAGTCTTGAACGTTCCATCTCCGTTTCCGAGTAAGACCACGACCGAGCTCGGCACACCTCCGTTTACAAAGGCAAGGTCAGGGATGCCGTCACCGTTGAAGTCAGCTTCAACTAGATCTGCGGGCGAGATGATGCCAGATACCACGACGGTGGACGCATTGAAGGTGCCGTCACCGTTACCGAGCAGGATAGAAATGGAACCACTGCCGGAGTTCGAATTTTCGACGGCCAGATCCTCAATACCGTCACCGTTGAAGTCTGCTACAACGAGCAAGTAAGAAACTGAGGCGGCTTGCGAATTAAGGATTGCCGGAGCAAATGTTCCATCTCCATGGCCCAAAAAGACAGCGATCGTGCTGCTGTTTCCCATCACCACGGCCAGATCGGCATTGCCATCCCGATTAAAGTCTCCGACCACGGCCATCAAGGGTCCACTGCCCTGGGAGGAAAGTTGGAGCGTATTGGTAGCCGCTTGAAAGGTGCCATCCCCTTTTCCCAGAAGAATGGTGATCGAATGGCCGAGCTCATTCAATACGGCGAAGTCCGGTATCCCATCTCCGTTGAAATCGGCCGTCACAACGGAAGAAGGATTCTGCCCTACGGCGGGCGATTGAGCGATTGTCATGCTGGAGGTCGCGGTGGCATTTTGCAAAGCCGCCTGCGCGAGTTGCTGGTTGCCGTTGGTGGAATCCACGAAAGATACGTTGCCGGTTGGTGCGATGGCTCCTTCCGCGGTGACGGTGGCCGTCAACGTGTAGTTGCCGATACTGCCAGCCTGGGTGATGGTTGTGGTGGTGGGCAGCGATGAGGTCACGGTGAAATCAGATGGAGCGGATGCGCTTGCGGCGTTCTCGTTCGATGACATGAATACAGCCTTGATGCTGTGACTGCCGATGCCCGGGACGAATCGAAAGACCGCCGTTTCTGAACTGGTGAGTTGCGCGCTGCCAAGCCTGTGGATCGAATCACAGTAGAGCGCTGTGGCATCGCAGAAGTTCACCTGCCCGGTCGTCAACGACGTTGAGCCTGTAGAGACGGTCGCGGTAGCTGTGACTGTTGTCCCCAGATTCACCGACGTGATCGGAGCTCCGCTCGCAGTGAGTGAGAGCGAGGTTGAGGTAACCGACTGTGGACCGACCACCGTTACAGGAACCGTGGTGCTGGCCGTCAATCCGCAACAGGTTCCGGTGACGATAACCGAGGAGGTACCGAGAGGAGCTGCGCTGCTTGCGCTCACGGTCATGGTGCTGGTGAAGTTGGTGGGATCGGGAGAAAACGAGGCGGTCACTCCGGAGGATAGAGCGGATGCGGCCAGAGTTACGCCGGATGGCAACGGAGCCGGTGACGAGGCGTACAGGATGGCGGTCGCTGTCCCTCCCTGGTGAAGGGTGATGCCGGCGGACGTTGACGAGACAGAGAAGGTGGGCGCGAGCACGCTTAGCTGCAGGGGAGTGGTCGTCACAGCTGAACCTGATGTGCCAGTGATGGTGAGGTTGTACACCCCCACGAGCGCCGAACTGCCAGCCGTAATCGTCATGGTGCTGGACTTGGTGGTGGGATTTGGCGAAAAGGATGCGGTCACGCCAGCAGGCAGACCCGCAATCGAAAAGGACACGCTGCCTGTGAACCCCAGATCTGGCTGCACCTCGAGTGGGATGGCAGTTGACGATCCCTGGATGACATTACCCGCACCGCCGCCGCCGATCGTGAAAAAAGGTGCCTGTACGCTCAAAGTACTTTCATGCGTTACGGTCTGATTGCCGGAGGTTCCGGTATAGGTTAGGGTGTACAGGCCTACCGGGGTAGTGGGGGAAGCTGTCACGGTCATCGTGCTGCTGCCGGTGGTTGGGTTGGGAGAAAAGGAAGCGGTCGCTCCGTTGGGCAGGCCGGAGACAGCGAGGTTGACCGCGCTGGTGAAACCGTTCTGCGGGTTGACCGTAACTGTTCCCGTCGCATTGCTCCCTTGTCCGACCTCGAACCCAATGCCGGGCACACTGAGGGTAAAGGTGGGGGCATAGACACCTATATAGACAGTTGTGGAAGCCGTCAGAGTGCCCGAGGTCCCCGTAATCGTCAGCGCATACTGTCCGGGGGAGACGCTGCTCGATAGGGTCAATGTCAGTGTGGTAGATCCGACGGCCGATGGCGTGGGTGAAAAAGCCGCGGTGACGCCGCTGGGAAGACCGCTGATGGAGAAGCTGACGCTGCCGTTGAAGCCAGTGGTCGAATTCACAACGAGGAAGAAGCTGGAGGTCGTGCCCTGTCCGAGGAAGGCGTTATCTCGATTGGAACTGAGAGTAAAACTTGGCGCAGCGATCACCAGGGTGATCGAAGTCGTGGAGGTCTGGCCGCCCGAGGTTCCAACGATGGTTAGGGGATACTGTCCCAAAGCAGTAGTGTTCGCCACGGTCAGGGTAAATTGACTTTGGCTTGCGACAGGGTTCTGCGAGAACGAGGCCGTGACGCCACTTGGAAGACCCGAAACCGACACACTGACATTCCCTGTAAACCCATACTCATCGGTTATGTAGAGCAATCCGCTCCAGGACGTGCCCTGTCCCAACGAGACGGTAGACGCTGACACGTTCACAGTGAAGGTCGGCACGTAGACCCCAAGTGCAATCGTGGTCGTCGATGTATACGTGCCCAGAGTGCCTGTGACAGTCAGTGAGTATGTGCCCGGTACGACTGCGCTGCCGACATTCAGGGTCAGCACGGATGCGCCCGATGCAGTAGGGGAGAATGAGGCTGTCACGCCACTGGGAAGACCTGAGACGCTCAGACTTACATTGCCAGTAAGACCATCGGATATAAGAGTGTTGACGATGATCGTCCCCGACATTCCCTGGCCAATGCTCAGGCTTCCTGTGCTGGTGAGCTCGAGCCCCGGCGCATTGATCGTCAGGGAGGCCGTAGTGCTCGCCGTTACGCCGCCCGATGTCCCGGTAATGGTGATGAGGGTTGTACCCGGCGTGGCGCTGGCGCTTACAGAAACATTGAGAGAGGCTTCGCTGGTGGTTGGGCTCCCTGTAAAGGTAGCTGTTACGCCGCTCGGCAATCCCGAGACGGCTAAGGCCACTGACCCTGTGAACCCATACCTGGGAACGACGGTGATGACCGACTTCCCGGTGCCCCCCTGATTGACGTTGGGAGTCAAAACACGTGTGCCTGAAGACACGGTCGTGGCGGTGAGACTGAAGCTCGGCGTTTGTATGGCGAGAGATACGTTTGTGGACGCGGTTAGCGTACCGGAGGTGCCGGTGATCGTAATCGGCCCGGTTCCCACTGTAGCCGTGCTGGTCGAAGAGACTGTCAGGGTGGATACATTGATTGCCGGGTTCGGAGAAAACGAAGCCGTGGTGCCTTCCGGCAGTTGTGACGTCACAACCAGATTCACTGGGCCTGAAAAGCCGCCAGCGTCGGTGACGTTGATATTTGTGGAAGCTGAGCCTCCCGGGTTTTCCCAGATCGTTCCCTGCGTGGCTGCGAGCCAGAAGCCGGGGATCTGCGGGCCGGCGAGATCATCGATCAGGCTCTGTCCTGCGGGACTTCCCCAGCCGGTGGTGAGGTCATAGCCAGGTACAGCGTTATAAAAGACGGGTTGGTTATCGGTATCGTTGTTTCCGCTGGTGATGTCGTGCAGGTCGTTTGCGGCGCCAGTTCCTTGAGCTAACGCATAGAGGGGCGGGTTGAGAAAGCCGATGCCGCCGGCTGGCGCGTTGTTGGCCTCAACGGCCTGTTGGTTCACGAGGGCCATGAACCCTGCCCAGCGCGGGGCCGCAAAGCTGGTTCCCCCCGAGTCTCCGGAGCAGACCCCGTTGGCGCAGAGATAGTTGTCGAAGTCCCCTTCCATTGCGACATCCGGTACGTTGCGAAGCGTTGCGGAACTTCCGTTGGCCGAGTTAGCCAGACCCGTCTGCCAGCCTGGGATACCGAGTCCGTCCGGGCTTATCCCTCCTGCACTGCCGTAACCGTCATCGTTCCATACGACCTCTGAGCTCCAGCTCCCGCCGGCCGCGATGGTTGAGAGGGTCGTCGCCCCGACTGCCGTTACAAACTGATCTTCCTGGGGATAAAAATAGGGGCTGATGGCGGCATCGAAAGCGCCGTCGTCTCCGGAGGCAGTAAAGAAGCTCTGACCTTGCGCTGCCATCTCCAGAAAGAACGAGTCGTTTGCGGTCGGGCTATCCGGCAACCAGCTCCAGGAGCAACTGATCTGCTGTGCCTGATCTTCCGACACCATGGCGTTGAGAATGTCCGCATCCACTTCTCCGATGTAGACGCGCACCTGACTGAGCCCCGGTGCCATGCCGATTGCCTGAACGATATCGAGCGTCTCCTCTGCGTCGCTAGAGGAGCCAGCATATCCTGGAGCTCCCGTTTCACCATCCAGCAGTACCTCGTTGATGGGCACGGTGAAGCTCTGCCCAGCCGTGCTGAAGGTGCTTTCGACGTCGCTTAGATCGAAGCCATCGGCCTCAAGCAGACCCACAGTCTGCCCGTTGCCTGTCAACGTCGTTCCGCCGTAGTAAGCTGCCCGCATGTCACTCGCAAGGTAGGAGCCTCCAGGACCCGATCCGTTCACGGTGTTGGGATGCAGTCCGCTCACGGCTCTCCTCACCATCGGCTGCGGCAGCGAGTAATTGTTCAGGCCCGCGACACGTCCAACCGCCACACCAAGATTGAGAGATGGCTCTCTGTCCGGAGAGTAGAACGTGCGGTTCTCGGTCGGATGCTGGTACACATTCATGGAGACGTGGAAAGCTTGGTTGATCTGTGCCGCTGTGCCGCTCATCGGTACGATGAGCCGGTTGGCGGGGCTTTGCCCCACGACAAACCCATTGGACCTGGCAAACGCCACGACTGCCTGGTAGTCGTCCGCTGTAGGACCGAACTGCTGCGTAAACTGCCCCACGGTCAGGAAGTGACGATAGTCAGGATCCTTCGGATCGTACAAACGGCTCAGCAGACTGGTGAGCGCGGTCTGGTTCCGGAGCGGTAATACGATCGAAATATGAAGCTGTTGGTCCGCTGGCAGAGGGCTCAGCAGTGCCGCGCGCCCATCCGAAACCGCGGGCCGTACATGATGGTGAAGAACCTGGAGAGGCTGCTGGGCGAAGGACGAAATCCATCCGGCGAGGAGAAAGAATGTCAGGGGGACAACAGACGCCAGCCGACAGAACCACTGGCTGCAGACCCCGTGTTTTCTGCGATGTCCGCCCGTCGAAGTGTCCGACGAACCCGATACAGGCCAATCCCGGTGAATCCCTGCAATCATGCGTTACCTGCCCCGTGCAGCTCTGTTGTGGTGGTCCGGATAACGGTCTGCTGGTCTTTCCACATTATCGCAGGGTGCAGCACTCTTTTCTCAATAGAAATCCAACCCGTTCGACACCCTATGAGCCTTGCTGCGATGTTCCGTTGTATCCATAGAGTTCGTTCCGGGTAGCGTCCGCTGCATCCGCGAGCTCAAACGTTCTTTCGAATCGGGCCGCTCAATTCTCTCAGTGGATGACAAATCGCCGAGTCACTCAGCGAGCTAAACCAGGTGGCCTTTTGTTGCGCCTGCAAAGTCGGGTTTTGAGCAACTACCACTTTGGACCGCCGGATCGGCGTAGTTTCCCAAAACCCCGTTTCCTGGGATATTGGGGATCCCCAGACGTTGCGCTATGGTTATAGGTCGACCGCCTGAGGGGGCTTTTGCGAGGCAAGCCTTGGGCTAATTCTCGAACTCCGTGTCTGGCTGTGGCAGAACGTCGGTAGGCCGGGCAATCCAGACATACAGCGTGGGCAACAGAAAGACGCTGATGACCAGCGCGCATACGAGCCCGCCCACAATCACGATGGCGAAGGGGCGCTGAGCGTCCGATCCGATGCCATGCGACAGGGCGGCGGGCAGCAGGCCGAGTGTCGCCACCAGCATCGTCATCATGATGGGCCTCAGTCTCAGGACAGCACCTTCAACCGCCGCGTCCTTGACCGGATAGCCGTTGACGCGCATCTGGTTGATGTATTCCAGCATGATGATGCCGGTTTGCACCGAAACGCCGAACAGCGCGAGGAAGCCCACACCCGACGACACACTGAAGTGTGTGCCACTGATGAGAAGTGCAAGCAGGCCGCCGACCGGAGCGACCGCCACATTACACAGAATCAGCAGCGCCCATTTGAGCGAACTGAACATTCCGTACAAGATCATGAAGATCATCAGGACTGTAATCGGGAGGACGAGTTCGAGCCGCCGCGAGCTACGTTGCTGGCTCTCATATTCTCCGGCCCAGTCCAGGTGATAGCCGACGGGTAACTTGACCTGCTTGTTGACCTTTTCGATGGCCTCGCGGACCGTGCTGCCGAGGTCGCGACCGCGGACACTGTATTTGATTGCGACGTAACGCGTGGCGCCCTCGCGGTAGATCTCTTCGGCGCCATCCTGCACGGTGACGTGGGTGAGTTGGGCGAGTGAGACGCGCTCGCCAGAGGGCGCGAGCAGGCGGATGTTCGAGATTTGTTCGGGTGTGGAACGGTAGGCTGGATCGTAACGCACCATGACGTCATAGCGGGCTTCGCCGTCAAGAACCTGCGTTACGGGAGCGCCATCGATCGTCCCGCCGACAGCGCCTTCGATGGCGGCCTGCACATCCGCCACATTGATGCCGTAGCGATTGGCCGCAGCGCGATCTACGGTGTATTCGAGATTGGGCTGGCCGATGACGCGGAAGAGACCCAGATCGGCGACGCCTTGGATATGACTCATTACATCGACAATCTGATCGCCCTTCTGTTCGAGCGTCTTGAGATCGGTGCCGTAGAGTTTCACGGCGAGCTCGCCTTTGACGCCGCTCACGGCTTCCTCGACGTTGTCTGAAATCGGCTGGGAGAAGTTCCACACCACGCCGGGCGTCTTCTGCAGCTCGCGATTAATTGCCGCGATGAGTTCGTCCTTATTCTCGTGGAAGACAGGCCGCCATTCCTTCTTAGGCTTGAGGTCGACAAAGTACTCGGTGTTGAAGAAGCCGGTGGTATCGGTGCCGTCGTCGGGGCGGCCGGTTTGGCTGATCACCTGGGTGACTTCCGGGAAGCTCGCCATCACGATGCGCGCGTGATCGGTGATGGCAAGGCTCTCTGTAGGGCCAGTACTCGGTGCGAGAGAGCCTCGAACCCAGAGAGCGCCTTCGTCCAGATGCGGAAGGAACTCGGAACCGATCACACCACCGAAGACAAGGAAGATACCCAAAGAGAGGAGTCCGGCGGCGACGCCAATCGGCACAAACTTGTGGTCAATTCCCCAAACGGCTGCGCGCCGATAGTGTGTGGTGATCCACTGGAGTACGGGATTTTCCCACTCCGTCGTGCCCCTGGGAAAGAGAAAGCTAGCCAGCACCGGGGCGATGATCATGGAGAAAATCAGAGCGCCAAGCAGGGCGAAAGCCACCGTCCAGGCCATGGGTTTGAAGAGCCGCCCCTCAACCGATTGCAGCGTGAAGATCGGCAGGTAGGTGGTAATGATGATCGCGATCGCGTAAAAGACCGGACGCTGGACTTCATGCGCGGCCTCGCGGATTTGTTGCATGGCACTTTTGTCGGCCTGGCGGTGATGGCTGAGATGACGGACGATGTTCTCCACCATAACGACGGCCCCGTCGACGACCATCCCAAAATCAAGCGCCCCAAGGGACAACAGGTTCGCAGGAATGTGCCGAAGATCGAGGCAGATGGATGCGAACATCAAGGCGAACGGAATCGTGATCGCGACAATCAAAGCGCCGCGAAGATTACCCAGGAAGGCAAAGAGAATGATGACCACGAGGATGATGCCCTTGGTCAGGTTGTCGAGCACGGTGGTGGTCGTGAGATGGAGCAGATCGCTGCGGTCGAGAAATGGAACGATTTTTACGCCCGGGGGAAGTACGTGCTCGTTGAGTTCCTTCACCTTTGCGTGAATCCCAGCGAGCGCAACGTCGGAGTTTTCTCCTTTTTGGAGAAGGACGATGCCTTCCACGACGTCGTTATCGTCGATGATTTTTCCGTCTTCGCGCCGGATTTCTTTCGGAGTCATGTCGCAGGTTCCGTCTTCCGGCTTACAGCTCTTGCCAATCTGGCCGAGGCGAATCTTGGGACCCTGAATCACACGCGCGACATCGGAGACATGAATGGGCGTGCCATTGGAGGTCTTGAGGACTACCTGCTCGATGTCGTGAACGTTGGTGAAGAGGCCAACCTCCTGGACATTGATCTGCTGCGAGCCCTGCTCGATAAAGCTGCCCCCGGCGTTGACGTTGTTGGCGGCGATCTGCTGCTGGACCTGCTGGATGGTGAGGCCGTAGGAGATCAGCTTATCGGGGTCGAGGATGACCTGATACTCGCGGGTGACGCCACCGAAGCTTGAGACGTCCACGACGCCGGGAACGCTGCGGAAGGCTTTTTCAAGTTGCCAATCCTCGATGCTCTTGAGCTGCATGGTGTCGATGGAGGGGTTGGTGCTTCTGAGGGTGTACCAGTAGATTTGGCCGACGGGACTCCAGTCGGTCCCGATCTGTGGCTGGAGCCCTGTCGGGAGAGTGACCTGGCTGAGGCGCTCGAGGACTTTCTCGCGGTTCCAATTGTCTTCGCTGTCGTCATCGAAGATCATGGTGACGCTGGAGAGCCCGGCGAGGGTGGTCGAGCGGAGGTGGGTCATGTGGGGAATGCCCGCCATACCGATCTCGAGAGGGATCGTGACCTGCTGCTCGACATCTTCGGCGGAGCGGCCCGGCCATTGCGTGATGACGTTGACGTAGTTGTTGGCAACATCGGGGTACGCTTCGACAGGGAGGTTGTGAAACGAGATGACTCCCCAGCCGAATAGCAGGATCGCCCCAATGAGTACGATGAAGCGGTTGTTCAGGGAGAGATCAACAAATCGCTTGATCATTGTCGCTCCAATGCAAACCCCGGACCATTGGTGCCGTTGGGCACACCTTTAACCCGTCCCGACAAAGTCTCGAGATAGTTTCGGTGAACAACACTGCGGGACATCACAAGCTCGCCTTTGAAGAACAGGGATCGTAGGTTGGTGTTGGCAGGTCTTTCCGCGTCGCCGGCGGGAGCAGCCCCAACACCCGAAGCGATCATCTCAGGCCTCGACCAGCAAGAGGGGTTATCTTTCGGCCAATCGAGCCAGTCTTGCGATCAACAGAAACCTATCTTTTGATCAGCAGGAGCTATCTTTTGATCGACAACCTATCGACGGGCGCACGCAAGCCGGTCAATCTACCCCGCCGGACGGAGATGCCAGCGTGGAGGAGGATGAAGACGCTCTGGGCTCAGACCCTGTCGAAGGCTCAGGAAGCTCCTGTCGCAGGATTCAGCAACCCGCTTGGTTTATCAACCAGGCAAACTAGCGTTCACGAATGGGTCTCTCCCGAAAAGTCGGGTTTTGTCCAAGTTCGATTTTGCCGCCGGGCGGGCTGTCTGAACTTCGACAAAACACCGTTTTGCTGGAACTTAGATTGAACTGTCGGTCTCACTCAATCCCGATGGATTCTGGATCGCCCACAAATTGCTCAGAACGTCACAGGACGGATCAGATCATTGCCAGATCAAGTCGGTCTGTATAATTTCGCCGAACCAGTAATCAATGGAAAACGCTGGTCAGGAGCGGTTAGTGAAACGACTTTGGACGTCTGTTGCTATTCTGGTCTTGATCGGCTTGACTGGGTGTGGGTGGTTTATCGACAGGATGGCTCCCGACGAGATTCGAAATGGCAAGATTTACTTTGAGGAACTTCGTCAGAGGCAGACCGATCAAATCCTGCAATCATTTGAACCAGGCGATGATAAGGATCAACTTCGAAGCCAACTGGGGAAGGTCTTTCCCCTCGTCCCGCAGCAAGAGCCAATCAGTGTTGAAACCCTTGGCGCCTCCACCGAATGCAAGTTGCGCGAATCTCGGAGAAAAGGTACTTCTTGTATGCGCTTCGGAAGATGCCGACTTCCTTGCTCGAGGTATCTTTGAAGCGATCGACAAGCCGAGTCGCTCTCGCAAACGCCCAGCTGCCTTCGCCTGCTTCTGGCAGGCTCGATTCGATCCAGTTGCTGAAGGCCCTAGTAAGCGACGATTCGAGGTGGCTCCGATCATCAAGCGATACGAGGAGCCTACTGGCACAGAAATCGATTCGCTGATCATCGTTAAATCTATTATCGCCACCTCGTGCATCGTACGTCATGCGTTATTGGACACTATCGAAAGGAAGCATCCCAAGAAAATATTTGTGGTCTCACCCGTCATTTCGAGGGGCGCGCCAGAAAGTCTCCGCTCAGAGTTCCCGAAAAGCGTCTCTAAGTTGTTTGAGTTCGTTTATTTCGCTGAAGATGACGCGCCGGGCAAAGATGGAATCGTACGACCCGGAGTTGGTGGAACTGTGCATGACCGCCTGCCTCTACTCAAGACCGAAGGCATCACTGTACCGAAAATCGTGATTGAACGTCGCAACCGGCAAGAGCGCCTGAATTACGCGACGCGCACGCTAACCAGCACACGGCGGTTAGCTGTAACTGCCCAGCAACAAGAGCTTTAGGCTGTCACGTCTCGCGACCAATCTGGTTGGCGGTCTATGTTTTTAGATGCCCAATCGAATCTCAAGTCCCGTCACAGGGTTCAAGACCCATCACCTCTTTAGTTGATTCGATATTCACAGTCTCCTGAGTTCGACGAAACTGCTAATCCCCGCCGAAGACCCCAAAGTCAACGGCAACGACGGCAGGGTGAGTTGAGTCACGGGTGCCGTTTCAAGCCAACGCTGTTCGCGTAGGTCCCAAATATCGCTCCATGGCTAGCAGTATCGATGAATTAATCCCAATCTTGCGCGCGCATAACGAGAGACCTATCTACTTTGATATCAGCGTATTACTGGATTCTGAAAGGGGACTTCGTCATGCGTGGACAAGATATCGTTCAGTTCTGTCAGTTGTGGCCAAGATAACCTGAAAATCATGTCAAAAAGTGAAATTAGTAGTACTGAAAACAAGTGACTTACGGTGGCCAGAATTTGATTCAGTTGTCCAACTTATCTTGAAACTGACAGCGCAAATCCCACAAATATAGCCAGCAACGGCCCGCCAATCGAGCGGGCCGTTGCCGTTGCCTGTCTTTCGCCGTCATCCTGAGGCGCAGCCGAAGGACCCCCCGCATTCTCCCGTTCTTCTTACGCGAACACCCCCACGCCACCCCTCCAACTCCGGTCATCCGCGTAGGACCGCCAAATCCTGTCAAGCCCCCAAACCACCCAAAATCGCCAAACCCCCTATGAACACTAGCTATAAATCTTTTCAAAACTTGGCATAGTTACCCTACCCAACTTGATAAACTAGAAGTAGAGATCAAACCGAACCTCAAACGC
>Ga0302231_10000083_pt1 | contig 78510 bp, 57 predicted proteins | sample II_Palsa_N2_2_FD_193522 | JGI IMG/M metagenome (GOLD analysis project Ga0302231, IMG submission 193522) | Peat permafrost microbial communities from Stordalen Mire near Abisko, Sweden - II_Palsa_N2_2 | ecosystem: Environmental > Terrestrial > Soil > Palsa > Peat permafrost | place: Sweden...
GGCTTGATCAGAAGCAGATCAGCGGCCGCGGCCATAAGAAACAGCTGGTCAAATCGTCATTTTGGCGCAGCCATGCCGAAGTTTCTGCACGGCATATGGACGGCCGTTTCAGCCTCAATAGATCAGAGCATCCCTAGGTAACGCATGGCGTGACCTGGGCGTTCGGCAACCGCGCGGGGACGCGCATCAAGATGTTGCGTTGCCACGCGCAGCGCATATGGCTGACAGCGCACTGATTGCAGGACGGCCGTTTCATTTGGTCGTCCGTCGGCGTGGCCACATGATCGCTCAACCCCAGCGGTTTGCCCGGCTGTGCGCCGGGGTGGACTACCACGATTGAGCCCGTAAACAGAGCTTGCAACGCGCGCGTCAGGTACGCTTGAGGCCCATGGCCAGCGCTCGCACGCTACATTGAAAATGGCGCTTATCCGATTAACAACTGCCCTATCGAGAACGCCATTCGACCGATCGCGCTGGGAGGCGAGAAGTGGCTGGTCGCCTGCCGCAAAACTACCGGCAAGCGCGCCGAGGCGATGAATATCCTGCTCGCCGCAGCCAAGGCCATCGACCACGAACCGCCGGCGTGACTGACCGACGTGCTGACATATCCACCCTCCATGCCCGATCGCACGGAACGTTGCCGTCTTGTGGCTGGCAGCCCATCGCTTAGATCAAATAACGCGGCACTACGAGATGTCGTTGCCGACTGCTTACTAGTCTTTCGCTAAAGCATTCACCTACGGACACAAGCGGTGCCCGCTCAGGACAGATCTGAGGTTACCCCATACCCAACGTTGCCTCACCCATGCATTCTTTTGTCGCTGGCGAACCAATTCTGGCCATACCACTCAGTCAAGGTAGCGCGGCGTGAAGAAACACTATCCCTTCGTGTAGAAGCCTCATTTTTTTGACTACGCAGATCTACAGGAATGACGGCAAAGAGCCGCCAAGTAGGCGGAAATTATCATCGGAAGAAGGAGTTCGACAATGGAAATCAAAAGGAACGCTGAACTGCTAGTTGCCCTCTTGTTAAACAGCGAAGAAGTCAAGCTTGTAGCCGGTGGCTACGACCCAGGACACGCCCAGAACGGAGCGCCGTATAGTCAAAACGGTACTTGTCCCGGCGGCTATACGCAACTCGGTGGGGCTGGCGGCTATACGCAGAGCTGCCCCGTCTAACGCGGGGAAGGGGATCCACCGCAGTAAGCCCGCGGCAGCAACAGTTCGTTCAATGCTTGAACGAGCGAGTTTCCCAAAACGGCGCCAGAGCCATGCTCTGGCGCCATTTTTTTTATCTCGATTGCCACGGCCCGGAAGCTTTCCTTGGCATTTGCTCGGAGCGTGGACGCAGATCAGCTCCTGCGGCAAGGCCGCTTGCTATCATCACTAGCTTGATGACATTCACCCGGCGCTTCGCGTCGTTGCAAGGAATCGACCGCAACTCATGCTCAGTATCGAACAACGCATTGCCCAGGACATCGCCGCGAAGACCGACCAGGTGCGGGCGGCGGTTGATTTACTCGACGGCGGCGCCACCGTGCCGTTCATCGCACGCTACCGCAAGGAAGTCACCGGCGGCCTCGACGATACGCAGCTGCGGCTGCTGGAAGAGCGCCTGCGTTATCTGCGCGAACTGGAGGAACGCCGCGCGGCGATCCTCGCCAGCGTCGAGGAACAGGGCAAGCTCAGCGATGCGCTGAAGAACGAACTGCTCAATGCCGACACCAAGGCGCGGCTGGAGGATCTGTACCTGCCGTACAAGCCCAAGCGCCGCACCAAGGCACAGATTGCCCGCGAGGCTGGCCTGGAGCCGCTCGCGCTCGGCCTGCGCGAGGACCCGACGCAATCGCCGGAAGCGTTCGCCGAATCGTTTGTCGATGCTGGAAAAGGCATCGCCGACGTTCGCGCCGCACTCGACGGTGCCCGCGCGATCCTGATGGAGTCGATCGCCGAAGATGCCCATCTGGTCGGTGAACTGCGCGACTGGCTGTGGGCGCAGGGTCAGATCCGCGCGAAACTGGTTGAGGGCAAGGAAAACGAAGGCGCAAAATTCCGCGACTACTTCGATCACATCGAGCCGATCAGCAAGATCCCCTCACACCGTCTGCTTGCACTGATGCGCGCGCGCAACGAAGGCATCCTCGAACTGGAACTCAGCCCCGCTTCCGATAGCGAGCAGGGACATGTGGAAGGCGAAGGGCGTGTCGCCGCACATGCGAACATCCACAACCGCGGCCGCGCCGCCGATGCGTGGCTGCGCGAAACGGTGCGACTGACCTGGCGCGTGAAACTGCATCTGCATCTCACACTCGACTTGTTCGGCCGCGTTCGCGAAGGCGCCGAGGACGAGGCGATCCGCGTGTTCGGCGACAATCTGAAGGACCTGATGCTGGCCGCCCCGGCGGGCGCGCGTACCGTCATGGGCCTGGACCCGGGCATACGTACCGGCGTCAAGGTTGCGGTGGTCGACGCGACCGGCAAACTGCTCGCCACCGATGTCATCTATCCGCACGAGCCACGCAAGCAATGGCGCGAATCGCTGGTGCAACTGGCGAAGCTGTGCACCCAGCACCACGTCGACCTGATCGCGATCGGCAATGGCACCGCCTCCCGCGAGACCGACAAGCTGTCTGGCGAACTGATCAAGCTCCTGTCTGACAAAGGCGTGGGCGAGACGAAGCTCGCCAAGGTCGTGGTCAGCGAAGCTGGCGCCTCGGTGTACTCCGCGTCGGAAATAGCGGCGAAGGAATTCCCCGATGTCGACGTGAGCTTGCGTGGCGCGGTCTCCATCGCGCGGCGCTTGCAGGATCCACTGGCCGAACTGGTGAAGATCGAGCCGAAGGCGATCGGCGTGGGTCAGTACCAGCACGATGTGAATCAGGTGAAGCTGGCACGGGCGCTGGATGCGCGCGTGGAGGACTGTGTCAACGCCGTCGGCGTGGATGTGAACACCGCTTCAGCCGCCCTGCTCTCGCGCGTCGCCGGCCTGTCCGCATCGGTGGCCGAGAACGTAGTGAAGCATCGCGACGCGAACGGCCCGTTTGCGAACCGCAAGGCGCTGCTCAAGGTCCCGCGTCTCGGCGACAAGGCATTTGAGCAATGCGCCGGCTTTCTGCGCGTAGCCAGCGGCGACAACCCGCTGGACGCGAGCTCCGTGCATCCGGAAGCCTACCCGGTGGTCGAGCGGATCATCGCCCAGTGCGGCCGCGAAGTACGCAACATCATCGGCGACGCGAGCTTCCTGCGCGCACTCAAGCCCGAGCAATTCACCGACGAGCGCTTCGGTGTGCCGACCGTGCGGGACATCCTGAAAGAGCTGGAGAAGCCCGGCCGTGATCCACGCCCGGAGTTCGTCGCGCCGAGCTTCGCCGAAGGCGTGGAAGACGTGAAGGACCTCAAGCCCGGCATGATCCTCGAAGGTCGTGTCACCAATGTCGCTGCGTTCGGCGCGTTCGTCGACATCGGCGTGCATCAGGATGGACTGGTGCACGTCTCCTCGCTGTCGCATACCTTCGTGAAGGACCCGCGTGACGCGGTGAAGGCCGGCGACATCGTCAAGGTCAAGGTGATGGAGATCGATCTGCCGCGCCAGCGCATCGGCCTCAGCATGCGGCTGGACGATGAGCCGGGACAGCCCCGCGCCGGCCGGCCGGCCGACGCCAAGTCCGCTGGCCCGCGCGACGGTCGCAACGGCGGGCGCCCGGGCGGCGGCGTGCCGAAGCCCGCGCCCGCACCGGCAAACAGCGCATTTGCCGACGCATTGGCTCGTGCCAGCAAACGTTGACGAAGCGGCTGCATCGCACTGCGTTGCGATGCAGCATGCGCTTCCGTATGGGGTGCATTAACGTAACACCCAAATAACAAGACCATTCCGGTCTAGGGGAGTCCCACCCATGCTTCGCACCCGCCACCTCGCCAGCGCCATCGCTGCCACGTTGCTGTTCAGCAGTGCTGCTGTTGCCGCCGATTTCAGTCAGGTCGTCGTGTTTGGCGACAGCCTCAGCGACGACGGCAACATTTCGCTGGCCACCAACCCCAGCGTGCAGCCGCCGCTGCGCTTCACCACGAACCCTGGCCTGGTGGCGATTGAAGACATCGCCAATGGTCTGGGTCTCGGCAGTACGCTCAGCCCGTCGCTGCTGGGTGGCAGCGATTACGCCTGGGGTGGTGCCGGTATAAACACCAACTCCCCTGGCACGCCGTCTGCGGTGCCCACGATAACCACCCAGGTCAACACGTACCTGAGCGGCAACCCGACGATCAACAGCCATGCGCTGTATTCGATGTGGGGTGGCGCGAATGACATTTTCTATGCAGCTACCTCTGCCGGGGCCGCCGCTGTCGCGCAGCAGCTGATCGCGCAGACGATTGCTGCCCAGGTCACCCTTGCGGAAAGCCAGGGCCTGCCAGCCGCCGCGGTTCCCGCATTCATCGCACAAATCACCCCGCAAGTTACCGCGCAGGTCAATGCCGCAGTAGCCGCAGGAGCAGGCGTCGGCGGACTGGAGACTTCGGCCCAGGCACAAGCCAACGTAGCCGCTGCCGCGCAACAGGAAGTCAAGCTGATCGGTCAGCTGCAGGGCGCGGGCGTGAAGAACATCCTGGTGTTCAACCTGCCCAATATCGGCCTGACTCCGGATGGCACCGAGCAGGGTGCTGCCGCTGCAGCGTCGCTGACCGGCCTCAGCCTGATCTTCAACGGCGCGCTCAACAGCGGCCTGGGCCAACTGGGCAAAGGCATCATCCCGATCAACGCCTACAGCCTGCTGTCCGAAGTCATCGGCAATCCGGGCGCCTACGGTTTCACCAATGCCACCACGCCCGCTTGCGGCGTCGGCTCCAGTTCAGTGATGTGCGGACCGCAGGGTTCGGGGCTGCCGTATACCTATGCACCTGGCACAAACCTGACCTACGTGTTTGCCGACGGCGTGCATCCGACCACCGGCGCTGACATGCTGCTCACCCAGTACGTGCTGTCGGTGATCAAGGCGCCGGCACAGATTTCGCTGCTCGGCGAAACGGGATTGGCTGACGCCACCGCGCAGACCAAGAGCGTTCGCGACCAGATGCTGGCGGACAGCACCGGTGCCGACACCCGCGCGTTCGTTAACCTCACCTATGGCGATCAGCGTTTCGACTCCAGCAATGGTTCGCCGCAGACCGACGCTAATAATTTCAACTTGACGCTGGGCGTCGATGCCCATGCCACTGACAACGTGTCAGCCGGCGTCGCGCTCGGCATTGGCCAGAACAACGCCGACTTTGCCGGCGGTGGCGGCTACAGGTTGCAGGACATCAGCGGACTGGGCTACGTCACCTATCAGGCGGGCGGCGGCTACGTCGGTGGTTACGCGAACTTCGGCCAATCCGGCTATACGAATATCGAACGCGTCATCGATCTGGGCACGGCGACGCGCAGCGAGGGCGGCAAGACCGATGGCTCGCACCTGGGCGGCGGCTTGACCGGTGGCTGGTGGTTCAACTTCGACAACCTGCGCACCGGGCCGTTCGCGAACTTCGAATGGCAGACCATCAAGGTCGACGGCTATAACGAAAGCGGCAGCGACAGCACCGCGATGTGGTTCGGTCACTCGGAGCGCAACGCGTTGATCGCCACCGCGGGCTGGCGCGTGCAGGGCAACTGGCAGTTCCAGAACACCGTCATTTCGCCGTATGCCGAACTGGCCTGGAATCACGACAGCAAAGCTGACCCTGACTCAGTCACCGCCGGCCTGAACAGCATGAACGGCAGCTTCGACCTGACCGGCTTCACCCCCGACAAGAGCTGGGGCACTGCCGATGTGGGCCTGTCCGCCCAACTCAGTCCGAACGTGACCAGCTGGCTCGGCTACAGCGGCCGCTTCAACGACAACAGCCAGCAGTACGACAGCATCAACGTCGGCTTAAAAGTCCGCTTCTGATTTAACAACACGCAATAAAAAGTCCGTCGGCGCAAGCTCTTGGTATTTTCGTCAATCCAACACCAAGGCTGTTCCAGGTCTTCTAAAACCCCCTTCACGGGGGTTTTTTTTGATCCAGATTTGTCGGTTACGCCATTTTAAAATCAAGGCCATGCCGGGCCAGCCCCTGGGATCCGAGAACAAAGAGTGGGTGTAGCCCTTCGGCTAGCGAACGTCAGGCCAGAGGGGGGCGAGCTAGGTTCGACGGTCACTGCCCCTGCGCATTTCGAGACCTGCCTCTCATCAACTAAAGCTATAGTTGACAGCGCCGCGGATCACGCTAGTATCTACTACATCCATAGTAGATAGACGGTGTGCGATGAAGATCTCCCTTACTGATCGCGAAGCTGACGTCATGCAGGTGCTGTGGGATCAGGGCCCCTCTGTCGTCGCCCAGGTGCGCGAGCAATTGAGCGACGCGCTTGCGTACACCACCGTGCTTACCGTGCTGCGCACGCTGGAAGCGAAAGGCTACGTGGGCCATGACGAAGAAGGCCGGGGCCATCGCTATTTTGCCAGCGTGAAGCAGCAGGTTGCTCGCAAGAATGCCCTGCAGCACCTGACCACCAAACTGTTCAAGGGCTCTACTGAACTGCTGTTTTCGCACCTGGTGTCCGATCAGAAATTGAGTCCCGATCAGATCAAGCGCATGCGCCAATTGCTGGCCGATCGGTCCGACAAGGAGAAGCCGTGATGCTGGCGATGATCAGCTATGTGGTGATTGTCGGGGTATTGCTGAGCGCGGCGGCGCAGGTGGCCGAATACGCGGCAAAACAACGCGGGACATCGAGACGATGGATCTGGATGACGACCATCATCGCCTCCTTGCTGCTGCCCCTGATTATCCCCAACGTCACCATCCAGGTTCCGGACCTGATCAAGTCCGCGGATACTGGAAAATCGATCGTGTTGCGTGACATGACATCGGTGCAGGTGCCGATGGCGGTGTTTGATCTTGGCATGCCGAATACGAATGCACACTCTCGTCAGCTCGACGTCTTGTTTCATAGGATCTGGCTGGCGATCTCGCTGTTCGTGTTGGCGGGACTGGTACTCAGTGGTTGCCTGCTCTATTGGCGCAAGCGTCTTTGGGTGCAGGGAAGTTTCAGTGGCGCGTCGGTGCTGATTGCGCCGGATGTGGGACCCGCCGTCATCGGTTTGTTGCGCCCGCGCATCGTCATACCGACTTGGCTACTGCAGGAGCCGGCCGCGCGGCAGCGGTTCGTGCTCGCGCACGAGCAATCCCATCTCGATGCACGCGACCCGCAGATGCTCACCATCGCGCTGTGCCTGTTGGTCGTCATGCCCTGGAACCTGCCGTTATGGTGGCAATGCCACCGGCTTCGCCTTGCCATCGAGGTTGATTGCGATGCGCGCGTCCTACGCAGCAGCCGAGACGTAGCCGGGTACTGCGAAACGCTGATTCAAGTGGGCCAGAACCAATCCAGTTATATCGGTGCCGTGGCTGCCATGTCGGAGTCCGGATCATTTCTTGAGCAGAGGATCAAAATCATGTTGCTGAAACCAGGGAAGTGGGCGCGTCTGTCGGCGCTGGCCATGATCGGCGCGTCGGTGGGCATGGCGGCATTTGCCGCGCAGGTGACGCCGCCCGATTCCGCTGATGTATCGACGGAGCATGAGGTGAGCGTAAGCCCCGCCGTGCTCTCGAACTATGTGGGCTCATACAAGTTCGGCCCCTACTCGGTGATGACGGTGAGGCTGGACGGGGCGCAACTTTCCGGGCAGCTCAGCGGGCAGCAGTTCGTTCCTTACTATCCGAGCAGTAACACCGAGTTTTTTGCAAAGCTCGTCAAGGTGCATCTGAATTTCGTGATGAATGCGCAAGGCCAAGCCACGGCCATGGAGTTCTACCAGAATGGCCGTCACATCACCGCTCCACGCATCGACGCGGCTACGGCACAGGGTGTTCAGAACGCACTCGACGCGCGGGTAAGCGCCCAGCAGCCCTATCCTGACAGCAAGCAGGTTTTGCAGATCGTGCTGGCTCAGAATCCTGACGCACCGCGGTTAAGTCCGCAGCTGGCCAGCGCCATCCGCGAGCAGAAGCCGGCATCTGAGACCTTCCTCGGCAAGCTTGGCCCTGTGACATCGCAGGAGTTCATCGGGGTCACTCCCCAGGGATGGGACAAATATCTGGTTCGCCACGAAAATGGTACGGAGGAGGTGGCCTTTGTGCTCGACTCCGATGGCATCATCGTCGGCGCGTTCCGCCGCCCGTAAGCCGAAGAACCCGAGCTGGCCTCTTTGTGCCGCAGATCGATTTCTGGTCTGTAGCAGGAAACCAACGCTTTACCCGGTAAGTAATTCCGATATCAAAGGGGTCGCCGCAGCCGACCATGACGAAAAAAAACCCGCCGTAAAGGCGGGTTTTGACTTAGTGTCGGGCGTCCTGTGACAACACCATGATTCTAGCTTGCATCCATCCGCATGCTTCGTAAGCATTGGGTGTTTATCGATGTAGCGAAAATCCTGACTTGGTACACAGAGGCCTTTTTGTTATCCGGCATCGTTTGGACGGCTTACTTGTTCTTGCCACCGGTCGCCAGGTTCAGGATGGACACTGCCTGCTTGTGCAGGTTCGCTGCAGTGCTGTCATCCAGCACCTGCATGTTGCTGCCGACCAGATGCTGCTTGAGCACCAGCGTGCCACTGTCGTCCCAGCCAGCGCTATCGACCGAGGTTGGCTTTGCGTCGTGGTTGGGCTTGGTCTGCTGCACGACAGCCCACGGGTTGCCGTTCTTGTACGCGTAGTCGGTGCTAGTGAAGCCCTTGTCACCGTAGTCGACCAGTTCGCGGATGAACTTCACTTCACCGGCCTGACGGAACACCTGCCAGCCGCGCGAAATGTTCGCGTCGAGCTTGGTGCCGTTGCTGACCTTCATGCCACCGATCTGCTTCTGCACATCGTTGAAAGCCGCCAGGACTTTTTCACCCGGAGTCTGCTCGGCCAGCAGCTGGATCGACACCACGTTTTTGTGGCCCTGGGTCAGCACCGGTGCCTGAATCGGCATCACATAGTGGCGATCCCCATCGGTCAGGGTGACCTGCACGACGTACAGATCAGCCGGCTTTTCCTGAGCCGGATCGAATTTCAGCTCGAACGACTGCGGAAACGAACCGGCCGGGGCCGTCTTGCTGGCCAGCGGCGCGCTGCCGGAGGCAGTGGCGGATACGTCGACCAAGTTGACCACCAAGGTGGCGCTCGGCGACAGCTGCGGCGCCGGGTCGCGCAATGAAATCGTACCGCTCACCTCATTGGCCAGGGTGGCGGGGGCAGCAGCCGTAGCTGCGGACGCCGGCGCAGACGCGCCAGCCTCTGTCGGCTGTGAAGGGGAAGGACTGTTGCAACCGGCCAGAGCCACCGTTGCAACCGACATCAGCGACAAAACCATCTTGCGCATGGGAAAACCTCATCGACGTGAAAACAACACGAAAGTGGTTAGGCGCCTATGCGCAACGTCTTTTCGCGGGGGGGAAGCTAGAAGCATAGCCGAAAAATGTCGCCTCCGAAAAGTCAAGCCAACTGCCACCATCCATGCGCAGGCGTACGCAATCCAGCGCAGAGCACTCTCGTCACGACGATATCGACGCCAGCCAGGCCCACCGCCGCGTGTCAGGCGTTGACGTCGGGCATGCGCAAAGCGCGCAACCACGAAGGCCCTGCGGCGATCAGCGACTCGAGATGCCTCAGCTCCGCCGCAGTGCGCGATGGGCTATATCGCGGCGGCAGAACGCGCCTTCATAGCGAATCTTGCTGACCGCGGCGTAGGCATGCTCACGTGCGGCAGCGATGTCGTTGCCCAACGCACAGACGGTAAGCACGCGGCCTCCGGCAGTAACCGCTCGCCCTTCGGCGTCGAGCCGGGTACCCGCGTGGAAAATCTTCACATGAGGATCGAGCGCTGCGTCGAGACCGCCGATCACGTCACCGCTGCGCACCCGACCGGGATAGCCGCCAGCCGCCATTACCACGCCAATGGCCGGACGCGCATCCCAGCGCGCCTGAGTGTGTTCGAGCCGGCCGTCCAGCGCGGCGTCGATCAGTTCGACCAGGTCGGACTTCAGTCGCAGCATGATCGGCTGGGTTTCTGGATCGCCGAAGCGCACGTTGAACTCGATCACCTTAGGCGCACCGCTTTTGTCGATCATCAGCCCGGCGTACAGGAAGCCCATGAATGGCGCGCCCTCGGCGGCCATACCGCGCAGGGTCGGCTCGATGACTTCCTTGAGGATGCGCTGCTCGATCTCCGGCGTGACTACCGGCGCCGGCGAATACGCGCCCATGCCACCGGTGTTGGGGCCCAGATCGCCTTCGTCGCGACGCTTGTGATCCTGGCTGCTAGCCATCGGCAGCGCATGACTGCCGTCGCTCATGACGATGTAGCTGGCCTCCTCGCCTTCCAGAAACTCCTCGATCACCACCCGCGCCGAGGCATCGCCGAAACTGTGCGCGCCAAGCATGTCGTGCAGTGCCAGCTCGGCGTCGGCCAGGGTCAGCGCCACCACCACGCCTTTGCCAGCCGCCAGACCATCGGCCTTGATCACGATCGGCGCGCCGTGCTGGCGCACATAGGCCAACGCCGGATTCAGTTCGGTGAATACCGCGTAATACGCCGTGGGAATGTTGTGGCGTTGCAGAAAATCCTTCGCGAAAGCCTTGGACCCTTCGAGCTGCGCGGCGATTGCGCGCGGACCGAAGATGCGCAAGCCAGCCGCGCGGAAACGATCGACCACACCCGCCACCAGCGGCACCTCGGGGCCCACCACGGTCAATCCGATCTTCTCGTCCTTCGCCAGCTTGAGCAGACCATCGATGTCATTCGCCGCAACGTCCACGTTGCGCACGCCGCGCTCAAGCGCGGTACCGGCATTGCCGGGCGCAACGATCACTTCACTGACTTGTGAGGATTGCTTGAGCTTCCACGCCAGCGCGTGTTCGCGCCCCCCGTTGCCGATGACCAGGACTTTCATGCTCGCTCCAAACTACTCAAGGATCGCGCCGGGGTCGGCGCAGCGCGCCATTGTAAAGGCTGGATGGGGTTTCCACAGCGCCACGCAGAGCAAGGCGCTGTTGGTCCGGGCATGCCGGGCCTTGCTCCCTCTCCCCGTTGGGGAGAGGGCTGGGGTGAGGGCGACAATCTTGCGGTGAAGTTGCATCGGGGGCGGGCTTTGATCAAATTCCCCGCGAGCACCCACCCCTCACCTCAATCCTCTCCCCAAAGGGGAGAGGAGGCGAACGCGAGAAGCCGGGAATTTAATTGATGCGGCGAGCACCCGCCCCTCACCTCAATCCTCTCCCCAAAGGGGAGAGGAGCGAACGCAAGGGCGAGTTATTTCACTGATGCAGATGTAGCAGCGCCAGCAAGGCTGCCCGTGGCAGCTTGCCGGTCTCGTTGCGCGGCAATGCATTAACCAGGCGCAGCGGACGCGGCAGGAACAACGGATCGATCGCGCGGCGCAGCGCATCCAGGATGGTGTGCTCGTCCAGTCCGGGCGCTACCGCCAGCGCGGCGATCCGATGCACACCGAGCGCGTCGGCACCGTCGAGCTGGAACACCACGCCATCCTGCACTCCGGGTATGGCCAGCAGGCGACGGCTGAGGTCACCCAGCGAGGCGCGCTTGCCGGCGATCTCCAGCATGTCCGCCTGTCGTCCGCACAGGCGGAAATGGCGACCACCGTCGGACAGGCTGACGATGTCCGGCAGCGAGACCGGCGCGATCAGCTGCGACGCCTGGACCGACGTGCCATCCGGTTGTGGATGCAGGGTGACGCCTTCGTACAGCGACCAGTCCTCATCCAGCGTTGGGCGGCGGCTGGCGATCACGCAGGTCTCGGTGGAACCAAACACTTCCAGCACCGGTGCGCCGAAGCATCGCTCGGCGGCGTGCGCCAGCTCGACCGGTAGCGGCGCGGTCGCTGAAAGCATCGCCGCGATCGGCGGCAGCACAATGCCCGATTCGACCAGCGCGCGCAGATGCACCGGGGTGGTTACCAACACGCGTGGCGCCGGCACCTCGGCCAGCGCGGCAGCAACATCGGCCGGGAAAAACGGCCGCCCGACGTGTACGCCCACACCGCCGAGCAGCGGCAGCAGCACCGACATCTCCAGCCCGTACATGTGTTGTGGCGGCACCGTGGCGATCACTTCAAAGCGCGGCCCGACGGCGGCATGCAGCATCGCCAGATTGCCGGCGTTGCTGGCGTGGAAGTTGTGCCAGGTTTTCAGATTGGCGCTGGGTGTACCGGTGGATCCGGAGGTGTAGCCGATCGCTACTACCTGATCGGCAGGAATCGACGGCCATACCGCATCCACATCCACATCCAGTGGAGAGTTGACATTCAGCGACGGCAACTGCCGATAGCCCAGGGGCGCTGGATCCAGCGCCTGTTCGCCCAGTGCATAGGAACCCGGATGAGCCGCCATCACCTCGTCCACCGCCTGCGGCGCGCGTGAAGAGGGCAGCAGATTGATCTGGCCACGCAGCGCGATGGCGCAGAACGCGACCAGAAACGCGTAGCGATCCTCACACAAATTCACCGCCGCGGCGGCAGTGGGCAACACGGCCGCCACCATGCGCACATGGGCGAGAAACTGCGCTGCGCTCACTGCCTCGCCTCCGCGCCAGACCAGCACACGGGCCGGGTCGGCTGCACTCAGCAGAGGAAGCTGCGGCGGTGCCTCACGCAGGAGAAGCTGCGGCACTGCCTCACGCTGGTAGGTTTCGTAAACAATGGCCACGCGGCAATCTCCCGGATGCTTCAACTGTCATTCCGGGGATAGCATCGCAGTCGTTGATGAACGACGGCGTGAATGGCATGGCTGCCGTCCCACAGCGGTTCAGGTTGTCGAACAACCACTCTGACCCGGTGCGCTCCCCTGGACGCTTACGCCCGGATGATAGCGCCTGAGAGGGCGTCGCGAATCACCGTGGGGCTGGCCTGTGCGCCCACGGAGGCGTCCAGCAAGCCGTCCAGTGCGTCGCCGAAGTAAGCCGCCGCCAGCTGTGCCGAGCGTGCTGGCGGTTGGCCGTGCGGGTTGGCGCTGGTCGAGACCAGGGCGCCACCAAACGCCCGGCACAGTGCAGCCGCAGGTTCGTGCGCGGTGATCCTCAGTGCGATGCCGGCGTGTGCCCCGGCAACCCAAGGCGGCACCGCGGCCGATCGCGGGAAAATCCAGGTATGCGGCCCAGGCCAGTCTGCCCGCACCTGGCGCATGACACCGGCGGGTACCGCAGCAAGCTCGATGTATCGCTCAACCTGGGCGAAGTCGGCAGCAATCAGCAGCACGCCTTGAGTCGGCGGCCGCTGCTTCAATGCAAACAACCGCTCGAACGCAACGCGATCATGCGGATCACAGCCGAGACCGAACACCGCTTCGGTCGGGTAAGCCAGTACCCCACCCGCATGCAGCAACGCGGCCGCACCATCGAGTTCGGCAAGGGTGAAGCGCCGCAGCACTCAGACCTCGGCGTTCTTTGCCACGGCCTTCTTTGCCACGGCCTTCTTTGCCGCGACCTTCTTGGCCGTGGCTTTCTTGGCCGCGGTCTTCTTGCTGGCCGTCTTCTTGGTAGCCTTCTTTACGGCCGTTTTCTTTACAGCGGCAGCTTTCTCTGCGGGCGCCTTTTTCGCAGCGGCCTTCTTGGTTGCGGTCTTCTTGGACGCGGTCTTCTTGCCGAACCGCCCCCCCTTGCGCACCGGCGCGGCGGCAAGCAGTTCGATGCACTGCGCCTCGGTCAGCTCCTTCGGCTCCTGCTCCTTGGGGATACGCGCGTTCTTCTCGCCATCGGTGATGTAGGCACCGTAGCGACCGTTCAACACCTGCACGCCGTTGCCGAAATCGAGGATCAGCCGGTTTGCCAGCATCTCCAGTTTTTCCTGCACGATCTGCAGCGCGCGCGGCAGCTCGATCGTATAGGGGTCGTCCTCGGCCTTGAGCGAGGCATAGGTGCTGCCGTGCTTCACGAACGGACCGAAGCGGCCCACGCCGACACTGACCTCGTCACCGTTTTCCGCCTGCCCGAGCTTGCGCGGCAGTTTGAACAGCTCGAGCGCATCGACCATGCTGATCGTGTGCATGCTCTGGCCGGTGCGCAGACTGGCGAAAGTGGGCTTGTCTTCGTCTTCCTTGGTGCCTATCTGCACGAATGGCCCGTAACGGCCCAATCGCACCGACACCGGCTTACCGCTCTTCGGATCGGTACCCAGCTCGCGCGCACCGGTCGCCTCGTTGCGGTCGACCGACTCGGTTTTCTCATCCACCTGCTGCTTGAACGGCAGCCAGAAGCGCTCCATCAACGGCACCCAGGCTTCCTCGCCGCGACTGACCGCATCGAGCTCGTCTTCCATTTTCGCGGTGAAGTCGTAGTCGACGTAGCGGGTGAAATGCGCGGTAAGGAACTTGCTGACCGCGCGGCCGACGTCACTCGGTTTGAAGCGACGGCTGTCGAGATAGACGTATTCGCGGTTCTGCAGCACCTGGATGATGCTGGCGTAGGTCGAGGGCCGGCCGATACCGTGTTCTTCCAGCGCCTTGACCAGGCTCGCCTCGGAGTAGCGCGGCGGTGGCTCGGTGAAATGCTGGTCCGCCGCAATGTCATGCAGCGGCACCTGCTCGCCCACAGTGAGTCGCGGCAGGCGACGGCCTTCGTCGTCGTCCTCGGCGGTCTTCTGGTCGCGACCTTCCTCGTATACGGCAAGGAAGCCCGGATCGATTACCGTGGTGCCACTGGCGCGGAACGATGCATCGCCGCCGGCAACATCGCGCAGCGCAAATTCCACCGAGACGGTGTTCAGCGTTGCATGGATCATCTGGCAGGCAACGGTGCGCTTCCAGATCAGCTCGTACAGCTTGCGCTGATCGTCATTGAGGAACGCGGCAACCGACTTCGGCGTATGCATCGCCGAGGTGGGACGGATCGCCTCATGCGCTTCCTGCGCGTTCTTCGACTTGGTCTTGTAGACCTGCGGGGCATCCGGCAATGCCTTGGTGCCGAAATCACGCGCGATCAGCTCGCGCAGCTCGGCCAGTGCGTCGTCACCGAGCATGGTCGAGTCGGTACGCATATAGGTAATAAGGCCGACATTGCCCTCGTCGCCGAGTGCCACGCCTTCGTACAGACCCTGCGCCACCTTCATGGTGCGGCTGGTGGTGAAGCCAAGCTTGCGCGCGGCCTCCTGCTGCAACGTCGAGGTGGTGAACGGCGGCGCTGGACGGCGTTTGCGTTCCTTGGAGCCGACGTCGCTGACCGTGAGACGGCCGTGCGCAGCCTGCTTCAACGCATCGCGTGCAGCCGACGCGTCAGCTTCATTGGTGAGGTCGAACTGCTCGAACTTCTTGCCGTTGAGCTTGCTCAAGCGGGCGGTAAAATCACCGTCCGCGTGCTTCAGCTGCGCCTCGATGCTCCAGTATTCGCGCGCATTGAACGCCTCGATCTCTTCTTCGCGCTCGACGATCATGCGCAACGCCGGTGACTGCACGCGGCCGGCGGACAAGCCGCGCTGCACTTTGCGCCACAACACCGGCGACAGGTTGAAGCCAACCAGATAATCCAGCGCGCGACGTGCCTGCTGCGCATCGACCAGGTCGTGCGACAGCTGACGGGGGTTGGCCACTGCGGCCTTGATCGCCTTCGGGGTGATCTCGGAGAACACCACGCGGTGCATCCGTTTGCCCTCGGTGAGACCGCGCTCTTTCAGGATCTCGCTGATGTGCCAGGAGATCGCCTCGCCTTCGCGATCCAAGTCGGTCGCCAGATAGATGTCGTCCGCGGCCTTGGCTGCCTTGGCGATCGCGTCGACGTGCTTCTCGTTACGCTCGATCACCTCGTAGGCCATCGTGAAACCGTGCTCGGTGTCGACCGCGCCCTCCTTCGGCTTCAGGTCACGCACGTGACCGTAGGAGGCCAGGACCTGGAAGTCCTTGCCGAGGTATTTGTTGATCGTCTTGGCCTTGGCCGGTGATTCGACGATGAGCAGGTTTTTTGCCATGAAGCTGGATTTCCGAAAGCGAACCACCGGCGCTTGCGGCGCCGGACATATATATAGTTGAAACCATGCCGCGCAAGCAGCTGTCAAGCCCGATAACAACCAACGAGCATCGAGCAGCGCCGATCCATGTGTCGCGCTCAGCCGGGCAAACGCTGGTAGCGGTTGCCTGGCAGACTCTCGATCTTGACCTCCAGTTCCAGCATCAACAACATCGACGACAGGGCAGCTGCCGACTTTCCAGTGCGCTGAACAAGTTCGTCTAACGTCGCCGGTTCATGGCCGAGAACAGCCCATAATCGGCGATATTCAGGATCTTCTCGCCAAGAAAAATGTATCTTCGAAGTTACCGCATCACCCCCTGCAGCCTGCGGCCGAACCGTCTGCCCACCGGATTCCAGCAATAGCCGGGCAGCCAGTTCGCCGCCGAGCATGCGCGCTGCGGGCGCCAATGTCTCGATAATCTCGGCGGCGCTCTCCACCAGTCGCACGCCATCACGAATCAAACGGTGACAACCACGGGCGAGCGGATTATGGATGGAGCCGGGCAGCGCGAACACCTCCCGGCCCTGCTCCCCCGCCAGCCTTGCGGTGATCAGCGAGCCGGATTGAAGCCCTGCCTCGATCACCAGCGTACCCAATGCCAGCCCCGCAATGATCCGATTGCGTCGCGGAAAATGATCGGCGCGCGCTGCAGTACCCGGCGGAAACTCGCTGATCAGGGCGCCGTGCTGGGCGATCTGCCGCGCCAGCGCATGATGCTTGCGCGGATACACCCGATCCGGCCCGGTGCCGACCACAGCCAGCGTCATCGCGCCAGCATCCAGCGCCGCCATGTGGGCGGCGCCATCGATGCCATCGGCCATGCCGCTGGTGATGGCGAACCCGGCCTGCGCCAGCTCCCGGGCAAACGCGCGAGCATGCGCCATGCCGGCTGCGCTGGCGTTGCGCGCGCCAACGATCGCCACCTGCGGATACAACAGCAGGCTGGCGTCACCGGAGACAAATAGTGCTGCTGGCGGCAGCGGAATATTTTCAAGTTGCGGCGGGAAATCCGCCTCGGTGTAGCGCAGCAACCGGTGGCCTGGCTCAGCCAGCCAGGCCATGTCCGCCGCGAGGCGCTCCTCATCGGGTTGCTCCAGCCAGGCCCGCGCCTGCCCACCGGGCGGCGCCGCCTCGGCTCGCATGCGTGCCAGGACTTGGCCGATATCGCCCTTGGCTGCATCTAGCCGTTCGCGCAGGCCAGCCGGGCCCAGGCCCGGCGTCCGCAATGCAAGCATCCATGCGCGCAATTCATCCTTGTCATTCATGCCATGCAGTTTACGGACTGAGCACAAACAGAAACGGCGCGGTGATGACCGCGCCGTGCTGTAGGAGCATACCGATACGGGTGCCGCCGATAGACGACTGCCGCTCGAAGGCTGGCCGAATTACTCTGGCAAGCGCAGCCGGTCGCCCTTCTCTACCGGCCGCAAGCTGTCCATGACCAAGCCGTAGCTCACCCGGTCGAAGGTACGGAACACCATCACGTGCCCGACGTACTCATCCGGCAGCGTAACGCGCTTGCCGAGGTCGCGGGTCCAGCTGTTGCTGGCCACGTCATCGTGGATGTTTTCGCCTGGCTCATAGATCGAATAAGTCTGGCCATTATCGACCCCGTCCTTGGAACCGATCGACAGCGCCACTACCTGGCGCGGGCCGGCGGCGGCCATGGCATCGGCAAATGCGATGACGCGGGCATTCTTCGGTGCCGACTTCGGCGCATGCGGGTAGTAGAACGCGTCATAAGGCGCGTCCTCAATCGGCATGATGCGGTCGCCGCTGCGGATCTCGGTGGTCGAATCAAGCAGCAACAAGGTGGACGGGTCGCCCATGCGCAGCGTCTCGGCCGTGCCGATCACACTGACTTCGACCCCCAGATCCTCACCACGGGTGTTATGCACGACATCGTCGTGCGACCACATCGTCTGCGTACTGACGCGGGCATCCTCGTGCCATGGCGTGGTGACCATCGCCGCATCGCTGTCGATTTCATGCCCGACCAGATCGGCGTTGTCCGGATCGTCCTGGTCGTAACCGCGGAACTGGTGGGTCGGTCGCACGATCGCCCAGCGCTGGCCCGGCGCGCCCTGCAAGCCACGCACATAGACGTTCTGGCCGACCGTGGCACGCAGCTGCCCCTCTTCGAGACCAACCACGTACGGTGCAGAGCTGACGGCACCGGAATCCATCACGCGCATTTCCTTCAGGAACATGCGCAGCTCGGACAACGGAATCGCCGGAATGGCTTCGCCTTCGGCATGCACTTGTGGCTGCAGCGTCAGTCGCGGTCCATTGATAAAGGACAGATTGAGAACATCGCCGGGGTAGATCAGGTGCGGATTGCGTACCTGCGGGTTGGCCTGCCAGATTTCCGGCCACAACCACGGCTTGGAAAGGAATTTGGCGGAGATATCCCACAAGGTGTCGCCGCGGCGCACGACGTAACTGTCGGGATGATTGGCCCGGAGCTGCGCGTCGGCCGCATAGACGGCCACGGTGACCAGCATGCCGGCCAGCAACACGATAATTTTTCTGATCATTAGCGGGAATCCCCCTTCCCCAGACGCTCGGCCGAGTGTAACCGAATGGTTAACACGCGCAACAGGTCTCAGTTGGCAAAAATCGTCTGCACTCGCATGCTTGCCGACGTACAATGAGAAACATTCTAGATCGCGTCGGGGGTGGCTTTTTACCAAGCCGCCCGCATTTTCGACGCCGAGGTGAAATGCATGTCACAACTATCCATTCTCGAATTCCCCGACCCCCGCCTGCGCACCCGTGCCGAACCGGTGCGCACGTTTGACCGCAAGCTCAAGCAGCTGGTCGAGGATATGTTTGAAACCATGTACGCCGCCAATGGCGTCGGACTGGCCGCGACCCAGGTCGATGTGCACCAGCGCGTGCTGGTCGCCGACATGAGCGATGACCGCCAGCACCCGCTGGCGCTGATCAATGCCCAGATCATCGAAAAGGACGGCTCCCAGGTCTACCAGGAAGGTTGCCTGTCGTTTCCCGGCCTGTATGCCGATGTCACGCGCGCGCTGAAAGTGAAGGTCAGGGCGCAGGATGTCGATGGCCACGAGATCATCGTCGAGGCCGAGGGCCCGCTGGCTGTATGCATCCAGCATGAGCTGGATCATCTGGATGGCAAGGTGTTCGTCGACTATCTGTCATCGCTGAAACGCGCGCTGCTGCTCAAGCGACTGGACAAGCAGCGCAAGCAGGCGGCCAGTGCTTGAGTAGTTCGCCATCGAGTCGCCCGGACTTGAACCGCGCACCGCTGCGGGTGGTCTTTGCCGGCACTCCGGAATTTTCCGTGCCCTGCCTCGATGCCTGCCGCGCCAGCAGCGTCGAGGTGGTCGCCGTCTATACGCAGCCCGATCGGCCTGCGGGCCGCGGCCGCAAGCTCACGCCCAGCCCGGTCAAGCAGGCCGCACTGCTCGCCGGCGTCCCGGTCGAGCAACCCGAATCGTTGAAATCCGTCGAGGCGCAGCAGGTGCTGGCGGCGTATCGGCCGGATCTGCTGGTGGTGGTTGCCTACGGCCTGATCCTGCCGCGCAAAGTGCTTGGGCTGCCGCAACACGGCTGCTGGAACGTGCATGCCAGCCTGCTGCCACGCTGGCGCGGTGCCGCGCCGATCCAGCGCGCCATCCTCGCCGGCGACACCGAAAGCGGCGTTGACCTGATGCAGATGGAAGCCGGCCTGGACACGGGCCCGGTGCTACTGGAACGTCGCACGCCGATTACTCGCGACGACACCGGCGGTTCGCTGCATGACCGCTTGTCCACGCTGGGTGCCGACGTACTGGCTGAAGGCCTGGCCCGGCTGCTGGCGGGTGAATCATTGCAGCCCCAGCCCCAGCCCGAGACCGGCGTCGTCTATGCACACAAGCTGGACAAGGCCGAAGCGAAACTCGACTTTGGCCGGCCAGCAATCGAACTGGAGCTTCAGGTGCGCGCGTTTGATCCATGGCCGGTCGCCGAAGGCGAAATCGCCGGCGAGCCGTTGCGCATCTGGGCAGCCCACGCGATCGAACTCGATCATCACGTCGTGCCGGGCAGCTTGCTGGCCGCCGGTCGCAACGGCATCGATCTGGCCTGCGGGCATGGCGCGTTGCGCGTCACCGCGTTGCAGCGCGCAGGCGGCAAGCGTATCGGTGCGGTCGACTACCTCAATGCACGGCCCGAGCTGCGCCAGCTCGCACCAAGCGTGCGCCCCCTCTAGCGCGCCGCCATGAAGCACTCTATGACCACCGATACCCGCGCCCTGGCCGCCAGGGGACTGGCCGAAGTCGCCATGCGCGGAGCTTCGTTACGCGACGTGATGGAGCGCAATGCGCCAAAGCTGCGCGATCCACGCGATCGCGCACTGCTGATGGCCCTGCTCAGCGAAGGCGCCCGCTGGTGGCTGCGCTTCGATGCCGCCATCGACGGGCTGCTGGAAAAATCCCTGCGCCACAAGGATCCAGCCATCCACGCGCTGCTGGTGCTGGGGCTGGTACAGCTGGAAATCCTGGAACTGCAGGACTACGCGGCGGTCGCCGCCACAGTCGAGGCCGCGCGCGCATTGCAGCGCCCGCAGCTGGCCGGGCTGGTCAACGCCGTGCTGCGTCGCTGGCAGCGTGAGCGCGACACCCTGGTCGCCAAACTCGATGCCAAACCACAGACCCGCCACGCACATCCGGCGTGGCTGGCCGCCGCGCTAAGCCGCGACTGGCCGGCCGAGGCCGACGCGGTCATGGCTGCCGACAACCGCGAACCGCCGCTGATGCTGCGCGTCAATCGCCAGCGCAGCGAGCGGCAGGCGCTGATCGAACGGCTGCAGGCCGCAGGCTATGCCGCGGTCGCCCATCCGTGGCTGACCGATGCTGTGGTGTTGCCACACAGTACCGATGTCACCCGCATGCCCGGTTTCGAGGATGGCGAATTCGCCGTGCAGGACGGCGCCGCGCAAGTGGCTGCCGATCTGGCCGACCTCACCGATGGGCTGCGCGTGCTCGATGCCTGCGCCGCGCCGGGCGGCAAGGCCTGTCATCTGCTCGAACGCGCGGAAATCGATCTGACCGCGCTGGAGTCCGACCCGAAACGTGCCGAACGCATCGGTGAAAACCTCAGGCGGCTGCGGTTGAACGCCAAGGTAGTCATCGGCGATGCGGGTGCGCCGGCCGGCTGGTGGAAGCGCCAGCCGTTCGATCGCATCCTGATCGATGCGCCGTGCTCGGCCACCGGTGTGTTGCGACGACGGCCGGACGTGCGGCTGCATCGGCGCGAAAGCGATATCGCCGCCATGCACGAACAGCAGCGCCGGATCCTGTCCGCGCTGTGGCCGCTGCTGGCGCCGGGTGGGCGACTGGTCTACATCACCTGCTCGCTGCTGCGTGCGGAAAACGAGGCGATCGTCGGCGAACTCCTTGCCGCGCAGGCCGATGCGCAGGCCGTGGAGTTCACCTTGCCGGAGGGCCGTGCCGCTGCGATCGGCTGGCAGATCCTGCCCGGAGACGGCGATCTGGACGGGATGTATTACGCTGTGCTGCAGAAGCGGCTGTAAGGAAGTGCTAAGCCGGGCGTGACAACGTGCCGATGCTGTCACCCCGAGCGCACTTGCTTCTGAACGATCCCGCCTGCCGGATCATGTTTTGTGTCGTTATCCGTCCGCTGATGGAATCTGCTCAGCCGTGAAACCCTATACCCCCCTATCCCGTGCGCGTCCACTGTGGTTGCGCAGTGCACGCTGGGAATTGCTGCTGTTCGCCGTGTTTGCGTTGCTGGTACTGGGCGTGGGCATCGGCTTGCGCGACCCGTGGCCATCGGACGAACCGCGCTTCGCCCTGGTCGCACGGCTGATGGTCGAACATGGCCAGTGGCTATTCCCGCATCGCGGCAACGAGCTGTACCCGGACAAGCCACCGGTCTTCATGTGGCTGCAGGCGCTGGCCTTCATGCTCACCGGCAACTGGCGCGTGGCCTTCATGCTACCGTCGCTGGCCGCTGGCCTGGGCGTGCTGGCGCTGGTCTATGACCTGGCGCGCCGCCTGTGGAATCACCGCAGTGCGCTGCTGGCAGCGGCGACGCTGCTGGTCACCATCCACTTCACCTATCAGATGCGCGACGCGCAGATCGACCCGCTGCTGCTGGGCTGGATCACGCTGGCCAACTACGGCCTGCTGCGCCACCTGCTGCTGGGTCCGTCGTGGCGCTGGTTTGCGTTGGGTTGTTTTTTTGCCGGCGTCGGCGTGGCGACGAAGGGCGTCGGCGTGCTGGCGCTGCTGCTGCTGGTTCCCTACGCCATCGCGCGACGGAACGGTTGGCGTCAGCTGGCCTGGCCTGCCGGTGGCTGGCGCTGGGCGAGTGGGCTGGCGTTGTTCTTCGTACCGATCCTGGCGTGGCTGCTGCCGATGCTGCTCGCCGCCCATGCCGAAGGCGACCGGCAGCATGCTGCGTACGTGCACAACATCCTGCTCGGGCAGACCGTGCATCGCTACGCGACACCTTCGGCGCATTTCCATTCGCCGTTCTATTTCCTCGGCATTATCGCGATCGACTGGCTGCCGTTGTCGCTGCTGCTGCCATGGGCGTTACCGGCATGGTGGCGACGACTGAAGCGACGCGACGCGCGCTTTCTGCTGCCGCTGGGTTGGGTATTGCTGGTGCTGCTGTTCTTTTCGTGTAGCCCGGGCAAGCGCGACGTGTACATTCTGCCGGCCTTGCCGATAACGGTGCTGGCGCTGGCCCCGCTGCTGCCCGGCCTGTTGCGGCGGCTCGGCGTGCGCATGGCGATCTTTGCGCTGACCTTGCTGATGAGTGCCGCGTCGGCTATCGCTGCGACATGGGCCATCCGCAAGCATCCGGCCTGGGCGACCGTGCTCGAACAAAGCTTGAACCCGCACATCTGGTGGGTGTTGCTGAGCGTGGGGCTGGCCGGCCTGTTCATCGCCGGATTGACCCGAGTGCAACGCGCGCCACTGGGCTGGCTGTTGTTCGCCGCTGTCCTGTGGCCGCTCTACGGTCTGTGGGGTTACCCGATGCTCAATGGCGACCGGTCGGCGCACGACGTGATGGTTCGTGCGCGCGCCATCGCCGGGCCCGAGGCAACGATCGGTCTGCTCGCCTGGAAAGAGCAAAACCTGCTGATGGCACAGGGCCCCGTCACCGAATTCGGTTTCCTCAAACCCTGGCCGCAGCAATATGTCGAGGCCATCGCCTGGCTACAGGCGGCCCCGACGCAACGCTGGATCTTCAGCCTCGACGACGCCATGGGTCATTGCGTGGATCGTCATCGCGCCACCTATGTCGGGCTGGCGAATCGCCGCCAGTGGTGGATGTTCAAGGCCGATGCTGTCGTGCCGGGCTGCGTACCCAACGCGGAAGACAGCGACACGGGCGATTGAAGCAGGGCTCAGCGGGTGCCGAGCAAAGTGTTGTAGACCGCCTCGGTGTGCTCGACGAAACGCGGCAACCCGAACGCCTCCTCGGCATGCTGGCGCGCCGCCGCACCCATGTTCGACAAACCACCGCGCTGCTGCAGCAACCGCTGCAGCATCTGCGCCATGGCCGCAGGATCGCGTGGCGGCACCAGCCAGCCATCGGCGTCCAGTCGGATGTTTTCAGGCAGGCCCGCATACTCACTGACCAGCACCGGCTTGCCCATCGCCATCATTTCTCGGCAGGCGAACGAGATAGTCTCCACGTCCCAGGACAACACAAAGCCGGCGTCGATGGCGGCCACCGCTGGCCGCACATCCGCCAGCAATCCCGGGAAATGCACCTGCCCGGTCAATCCCAGCTCGGTAATGCGTTGGTGTAAAACCGCTTGAGGCGGCTTGCCGGCAATCAGCAGATGCACCTGCACACGCTGCTCTGGCGGCAACAATGCCAACGCTTCGACCAGATCCATCCAGCCCTTGTAGTTGGCCGTGCCGGCGTTGCTGCCCAGCAGCAGCACGGGCTGATCGCCGACCCAGCGCTGCCGCTGCTCGCTGGCCGCTGCCGCTGGCCAGGGCGAGTAATGCTCAATATCCACACCGTTGTGCACGGTCGCCAGCAGGCAGTGCCGATATGACGAAGCCAGCAGTGCCCGGTAGGTGTAATCGCTGACCGCGATCACCGCATCGGTGCCACGCCGCGCACGCCACCAGTGGCCGATGCCGGTCATCGGCTTGGAGTTGTGCTTGGTCAAGACGATACGCGGCCGGCGCGCCAGCCCGTGCATGGCCGCGATTACCAGCCGGTGGTCGGCGGAACCAGCAACATGCACCAGATCAAAATCATGCTCGCGCAACAGCGCCGCCAATCGTTTACGTGCGCGGCGGCGAGCAGCCAGCTTGTTCAAGCCATTCGGAAACGGCTGTGCCCAGGCATGCACGCCGGGTAGCACGGTCGTCTCCTGGTGCAGCCGGCTGCTCGGCGGCGCCGCTACATAGACCTGATGCCGAGCCGCCAACGCCTTGGCAAGGGTCAGCACATAAGTCGTGTGACCGCCTCCATCATCATCATGGAAATTGGTGAACAGCAGCTTCAAGGGGTAGGCCTTCACGCGCAGAATCAAATGTCGACGGCACGTTCAGCACAACTCAAATGAACGTGGCTGTTATGCCCGCATTTACCACGCATGGACGTGGAAGCGCACTAAAGTACCATGGCGCATCGCTTGGCCAGTGCTGAAGGGGGGCCCTTTGGACAGCCCATGGATATCATTGCGATGAAGGGAGGCGGTGCAGTGAATGAGAAGTTGAGGGCAGGCTGGCTCGGGCTGCTGTCGGTGCTGGTTGCGATGATGCCGCTTTCGTTTGCCGTTGCCTGGCACGGGAAAGTGCTGCCGATGGCGGTGCTTTTGCTGACCGGCCTGTGCCTGCTGATCAGCCGCCCGGCAACGCGACGCAGCTATCGCCTCGCGCGATCGGTGGTCATTGCCTGTGGGCTGGGGCTGCTTTACACGGCGCTCAATATTCTCGGTCATCGACTGGGCTGGACGGCATTCGACACGCCGTCGCATATCCTGCTGTTCATGCTGACGGCGGCGGTTTTCAGCCTACCCCTGCGTATGCGTTGGGTGTGGCTCGGTTTCAGCCTGACCGGCGTCGCGCTTGGCAGCGTCTGCATCGTGCAACATTTTGTCTTTGGCATCGATCGCGCTTATGGCCTCAATGGCGGCGACTGGGGTGCCATCGAATTCGCCATGGTCCTGCTGACACTGTCACTGATGTCATTGCTGCAAGTGTTGTTTCTGGTCGGTGGCCAGGTGACCGGTCTCTTTCCGGCGAGCCGCTATCTGGAGGCGGCTGTACACGGCGCCGGCGCCGTGTTCGGCATGTATGGCGCACTGCTGACGCAGAGCCGCGGACCGTTGCTGGCTTTCGTTCCAGTAGTGCTGCTGCTGTTGCTGATTTATGCGCGCCGCACCCATCAGTGGCGCCGTAGTTTGCTATTGATAGGTGCGTTGGTTGTTGGTGGCGTGCTGGCCGGTGTGAGTGTGCACGGCGTCGTCGTGAGTCGACTTGCTGCCGTTCAAACGGAACTGTCGAGCTACAACCATCAAACCGCTGCACAGGGTGCCGTGCGCGAGCGCCTGGAAATGTGGCGGACGGCCCGCCAGGCCTTTTTCAGCCATCCGCTGGCTGGCGTGGGCATCGATCAGTTCGGGGTATATGTGCGCCAGCAAGTAGCGGCAGGCCAGGCCAATCCGGCAATTGCAAAATACGATCATCCGCATAATGAATACCTGGAAGCGGCCGCCACGGGTGGCGTGCCTGGGTTGCTGGTCCTGCTGCTGATATTCGGGCTCCCGCTGGGTTATTTCGCTCGCCACGTGCAGCACGTCAACGATGCGGTCGCGGTGCCGGCCTGTGCAGGCATTGTCGTGGTCAGCATGTACGTGTTGTGTGGGTTAAGCGACAATGTGTTTTATCGCCCCATGCCTCATTCCATGTATTTCTTTCTGGTGCTCGGATTCGCCGTGCTGATCGGCCAGCTCACCTCAACGCCTGAGGCTGAGCGGCATGGCTGAGCAGCGCCTGAAAGCACGCATCAACCTTATCGGCTGGAATAACGGTCGCGGCCTGAGCCACGATCTTCGCCTGTTGCGCGAGACGCTGGAGTCGCTGGGTCACGAGGTTTATTTCACTGAGACTGGCCCGAAACGACATCGCCTGACGCCGGCAGCCCTATGGCTGCGCGCGCGTTTGATCTGGCAATGGTTGCGCCATGGCTGCCGCGGATCCTGGAAATTCGACGCGAACATCATGCTGGAGCATGTGCGCCCAGCCTACGTGGGTGTGGCGCGGCGCAACCTGTTCATCCCGAATCCGGAATGGATGTCGCCACGCGACGAGCGACACCTGCACCGGATCGACGCCTTGCTCGCCAAGACCCGCACGGCAGCCGCAATCTTCGAGGCGCGCGGCATCCGCACGCTATACATCGGCTTTCGCAGTACGGATTGTCTGATTCCCGAGACGCCGCGGCAGCCACGCTTCCTGCACTTGGCCGGCGCCAGTCGGATGAAGGGTACCCGGCGCCTGTTGGCGCTGTGGCGGCGCCATCCGGAATGGCCACCGCTGCTGGTGTTGCAGTCAGCACAGACAGCTCAGGGCATCCCCGATACACCGGCACGGGACAACGTCGTGCATCGGATTGGCACCCTGGCTGACCTGGCCGAAGTCCGCCAGCTGCAGAACAGCCACGTCTTTCACCTCTGCCTGTCCGAAGCCGAAGGCTGGGGCCACTACATTGCCGAGGCGATGAGCTGTGGCGCCGTGGTGCTCACTTGCGATGCTCCGCCGATGAACGAACTGGTGCGCCCGGATCGCGGCCTGCTGGTCGCGGCCACCCCCTCTGGCCAGTTGAACGCGGCGATGCGCTATCAGTTCGATGAAGCCTCGCTGGAGGCGACGGTTGAATACGCCAGCACGCTGGATGCGGCGCGCTACACCGAAATTGGTGCGCGGGCGCGTACATGGTTCGAAGCGAATCAGCGGAGCTTTGCCGGTTTGCTGCAGGACGCGCTGCAGAAGCTGTTGTGAATGCAGAATTTCCCTTAGTGGGGATCGTCTAATTCGCCTTGCTGCGTCTGGCCACGATCGCAAACGCATGCTCGATACGCTTCCACCACGGGGCGTGGCTGCGCATGGCGAGCGCGGCGTAACGCTTGGTCTCGGCCCACAGCGGGGCGGGCTTGGTGCGGTGTTCGAGTTTGCACAGCGCAATACAGGAGTCGTCGATCCCGGCGATCTGTGCGTAATGGTTGATCAGGCTGCGCGAACGCAGGCGGTTGATATACGTCTGGGCAGGGCCGAGGTTGGACCACCAGCCGTTCTTGCCGTGGATGCGATACCAGACGCTCCCTGTTGGCAGATAATATTTGTACGCGCCGAGCACGCTGCTACCGAAAACCAGGCAGTTGTCCGCCGACAGACGCCACGTTTCGCGAAAGGATTCGGGAAGATCCACTACCTGCCGGGCCCACTTCGTGCGCATCGACAACGCTGAAGTAGGGGCGCCATACCAGCGGGCTGTGGCGTAGGTGATGATCGCGGTGTAGCCGAGATCGACAGCGCTGGGATGAAACCCTACCAGCCGGTCTTCCTGGCCAAAATGCCGCATGTCCGAAAAGACAAAACCAATCTCGGCGCGCGCGTCGTACAACTCGCCCAGTTGAGCCAGGTAATCGGGTGCCCAGCGATCATCGGAATCCAGGAAGCAGACGATGTCTGCCTGCACGAGCGCAACGCCGCGCCGGAAAGCCTCAAGCTGCCCGCCGTTCTCGCCACACACCAGCGTGACCCGCTCGTCCCCACCATAGTGCTCGCGCAGCAGGGTATCCGATCCGTCAGTGGAACCATCGTCGATGACAATGACCTGCACCGCCTTGCGGCTCTGCCCGAGCGCACTTTCGACAGTTTCCACCACAAAATCACGATAGTTGTAGCTGGTGATGATGACGGCAAAGGTCTTGGGCTGGATGATCATGCAACAACCTTGACCGGCGAATGCAAGGAACGTTGTCGCCCGCCAAAGCGGTCGGCATCTCTTGCGAAGGCGACCTCACTCACACTGTTGCTCATGGACATCCGTTCTCCGGCTGATCAATGTCGAAATTCCAGCAGCGGCAATATGCACCGTGCCCGTATCATACCGAACGCACAACCCCCATCGGGGCTGACAGCCCATTCGGCCCACCATGGCGCATCTCCGCATGCAGGCACGGGGCGGATCGGCCAGAACGGATCGGTTAGAATCCGCCGATGCCCACCCTGCCACTGACCCTCGTCGTCATCACCCACAATGAGGCCGACAATATTGCGCGCTGCCTCGACAGCGTGCCGTTCGCGGCCGAAAAGCTGGTGGTCGACAGTGGCAGCGACGATGACACCGTCGCGGTCGCGCAGGCGCATGGCGCCCGGGTCGTGCACCAGGACTGGCTGGGCTTTGGCCCGCAACGTAACTTTGCCACCACGTTGTGCAGCCACGCCTGGATTCTCGCACTGGATGCCGATGAATATCTGACGCCGGAGCTGGCCGCCGAGCTCCAGCAGCGCCTGCCCGAATTGATGGCCGGCGATGCCTGCGCCGCGTGGCTGCGGCGCAGCACCATTTTCATGGGCGCGCCGATGCGCTGGTATCGACCGGCGGTGGGCGAAAAAATGGCTCGGCTGTACCACCGCGATCGCGCGCGCTGGACCGATGCTCGGGTCCACGAATCGCTGCGCTTCGAGGGCGCGGCGCCGACGCTGCGCGCGCCCTTCAACCACGTGAACAATCCGACCCTGGTGCACAAGCAACTGAAGGCGTTGCGCTATTCCGAGTTGAAGTGCCGCGACTGGAACGACAAGAACAAGCCTGTGCGAATGTGGCAGACCCCGTTCCTGTTCCTGCTGACCTTCATCAAGGATTATTTTTTCCGGCTCGGCTTTCTGGATGGCTGGCGCGGCTATCTGATTGCACATACCGCAGCCGTGTATGCCGTTTACAAGCGTATGCGTTACTACGAGATACGCCAGAACCCGGAATCGCTGCCACTGGCGGCGAACGCCCTCACCCGGCACGGAATCGATCGCTGACCATGCCAAAACCAACTTCAGACAAGCCGGCTTCGAACACGCCCGCTCCAAAGAAGCACTACCTGCTGTACGGTTCGGAGCGCTACGCGCTGGCGATTCTGCGCCCGCTGCAGGAAGCGATCCGCGCCCGTGGCGACGAAGCCGCATGGTTCTTCGACGGCCCCGGTGCCGATGACCTGATGCCTGGCGAGCGTCTGCTCAGCGTAACCGAGGTACGTGCCTGGAACCCGCTGGCAGTGATCACCTCCAGCAACGCCGTGCCGCACTTCTTCCCTGGCGTGAAGGTGGAGACGTTCCACGGCTTCAACGCCGGCAAACCGCGGCACATCTATATCCGCGGCTTCTTCGACCTGTACTGCACGACCGGGCCGCGTGATACCGCGCAGTTCAAGGAGATCGCCGACCGGGTCGGCCATTTCACGGTCACCGAAACCGGCTGGCCCAAACTCGACCCGTTCATGCGCGAGATCGCCGGGCCGCTGCCAGATGTCCGCAAGCCACCGGTGATCCTGTACCACTCCACGTTTTCGCCCAAGTGGAGCGCGGCCGACACGCTGTACGAGGAAGTGCAGCGGCTGTCACGCGACGGTCGCTGGCACTGGATTGTCAGCTTCCATCCCAAGATGAATCCCGAAACGGTAGCGCGCTACAAGGCGCTGCAGAACGAGTACCTCACGTTCGCCGAGAACGACAACATCCTGGAGCTGTTTCCGCAGGTCGACCTGATGTGCTCGGATACCTCGTCCGCACTCAGCGAATTCCTGCTCACTGGCAAGCCGGTGGTGACGTTCAAAAACCGCCGGCCCGGCCTGCAGCTGATCGACATCGACGATCCGGCGCAGTTTGAGCCGGCGATCGAGCGGGCGCTGGCGCGGCCGCCTGAGCTGCTCAAGGCGATCCGCGAGCATGCAGATGCCATCCATCCCTACCGCGATGGCCATTCCAGCGAACGCGTGCTGGACGCCATCGATGCCTTCGTTGCTGCCGGCGCGCGCAATCGGCGCCACAAGCCCCTGAATCTGTGGCGAAAGCTGAGGCTACGCCGGCGCATCGGCTATTGGGGACCCGCCTGACAGCCGTTTGACGATCTTTCCATAGCCCGCGACGGATCTTGCACAGATAGCCTTGCGAACATTCAGTGCGGGCTAGAATCACCCACTACGCTACCTCCCATCGAGTCTGCCCGTGTCCGTCAGCGCCTATAGCCGTTCCGAACACCTGCGTGCCGTATGGCCTTGGCTCCCGCTATGGGCATTCGTGGCCCTGCTGGCGATCTTTTCGCACGGACCGATGCCGCTGTATTCCACCCGCACCCTAGCCGTCGCGTGGGAAATGTGGAGCCACGGCCACTGGCTGGTGCCGTACAACAACGGGCAGCCCTACAGCGAGAAAGCGCCGCTGCTGTTCTGGCTGATCCACGCCGGCTGGTTCGTGTTCGGCGTCGACGATATCTGGCCGCGCGTGCTCGAGGTGTTGATCGGCGGCGCGCAACTGGTGCTGATATCCATGCTCGCGCGCCGGCTGTTTCCGAGCCGGCCGTGGATGACCAAGGCGGCGCCATGGATGCTGCTGGCCCTGGGCTATGCGTTCCTGTTTGGCCTGCAAATCATGTACGACGTATTGCTGGCGGTATGGGCGCTGGCTGCGTTGCTATGCCTGACTCCGAAGCTGCATCGCTGCGAACCGCGCTGGCTGTTGTTTGGGCTGTGTATTGGTGCGGGCCTGTTGACCAAGGGCCCGGTGATGCTGCTGCACGTCATTTTTCCATGGCTGCTCGGCCCACTGTGGAGCGACTGGGCGCGCGAGCATCGCGGGCGCTGGTATGGCCGCGGCGCGCTGTCCGTGCTGCTCGGCCTGGTGATCTTGCTGGCATGGGCGCTGCCGGCAGGCTTTGCCGGTGGCGATGAGTACCGGCACCGGCTGTTCTTCACGCAAACCGCAGCCCGGGTGATTCATGGCGTGAGCTCGCAACAGCACCTGCAAAGTCACGCGCATCCGGTGCCCTGGTATGTGCTGATGCTGCCGATGCTGTTGTTTCCGTTTATCGGCTGGCCCCGCGTCTGGGTGGCACTGGGCACGTTGCGCCGCCCGCTGGAGCCGGGTCTACGCTTTGCGCTGTGCTGGGTGCTGCCAACCTTCATCGTCTTCTCGCTGATCCGTGGCAAGCAGCTGTACTACCTGCTGCCGGAGCTTGCCGGCACCATGCTGTTGATGGCCGGCGCCATCGCCGTGCTGCGCGAACGCCGCCCGGCACTAGCTGACAACGGCTGGTTCGGCACCTGGCCGCTAGGCGTGGGCGGCGTCGGCTTTGGAGTGCTCTTGTTCCTGTTGCCGGTGCTGGTGGCCAACAACTACCTGCACGGTGAATGGCCGGACGCAGCCGCGCCCTACAGCCGCTACTTCGGCGTGGTGTTCGTGCTGCTCGGAGGTCTGTTGCTGCTGCGCGGGCGCGGCGAATTGCGCCGGCTGGCGGTGGCCGGACTGGTCGGCACGCTCGCCCTCAACACCTTGTTTACCTTGACGCTGTGGCCCCACTACGACCTGCTTCCTGCCGCCCAGTTGCTGCATTCGGCGGACAGCGCCAACCAGCCCATCGGCAATGTCGGTGACTATGAGGGCGAGTTCCATTTCGCCGGGCGCTTGCTGCACCCGATCGTCCCGCTAACGGAAGAAGGCAACTCGTTGGTGGATTTCGCGCACGCTCATCCGAACGGGCTGATCGTGACGCACCCCGGGCAGCTGGATGCAAACGACCTGCGTTACGCACTGCTGGTGCAGCCGTTCCGTTCGTCGTGGGTGGTGATCTGGCCGGCCACCTCGCTGGCCGACCTGCGCAGCGGGCGTACACCGCCGGAACCGGCTCAGCCGACCCAGATCTACCCGGCCGACGGTCGCCGCAATCGCACACCGCCATGACGTCGGCACTGATCGCCAGCCTGCGCAAGCAGTGCGGCGGCCAGCGCGACGGCGCGCTGCTGCGTTTCTCGCTGGGCAACGCGCTGCTCGGTGAGGGTGACGCGATTGCCGCGACGGAAGAATTGCACCGCGCCGTGACGTTCGATCCGACCTATTCGGCGGCGTGGAAGCTGCTCGGCAAGGCCTATCTCCAGGCCGACCAGCTGCAGGCGGCAGCCGAGGCCTGGCGCAGCGGGATCGCCGCCGCCGCAAAGCGCGGCGACAAACAGGCCGAAAAAGAAATGACCGTGTTTCTGCGCCGCCTGGAAAAGCCGTAAAGCAGCGAGCCACCGACGTAGGTTGGGGTGAGCACAGCGAACCCCAACATTGCGGAGCCAGTCATCGCCGCGAGGTCGCTGCGTTGGGGTTCGCTGTGCTCACCCCAACCTACTTTCCTAGCCGTTTTCGCGGTCGTAGGGGCTGGGCCGGTCGTCGGCCGAATAGCGTTTGTATTGCCACTGATATTGCGCAAAGGCCAGCTCGACGCAGGCCTGTACGCCCTGGTTGAGCGCGCCACAGGCAACCGTCAGGTCGGCATCCGCCAGCCCCTGCGGCGCCGGCAGCAGATGGATGCGATAACCCGCGCCACGCGGCAATCGCTCGGCGAACGCAAACAGCACGGTCGCTCCAGTACGCGCCGCCAGTCGCGGCAGCAACACCATAGTCAGCGCATCACGCGCGAAGAATGGCGCGAACTCGCCTTCGCCAGCACGCGGCTTCTGATCCGGCAGGATGCCGACCGTGCCGCCCGCGTTCAGCCGTTTGTAAAGCGTGCGCACGCCGGCACCGTCGGCGCGCACCTGCTCCGGCGCCAGCGCGCCGCGCATCTTGCGCATCAGCCCCTCGATCGCGGCGATCCGCGGCGGCCGATACAGGATCGCCATCGGCGTCTTGCGGCATAGCCAATAGTTCAACAACTCCCAGCAACCCAGATGCGGCGCGGCAATGATCACGCCCTTGCCCGTGGCCAGCGCGGCATCGAAGAGCGCTTCGCCGCGCACTTCGCGAACCAGATCCAGCGCACGCTCCGCACCACCGCCCCAGATCTTCACGATTTCGGTGGCCGACTTGCCGCTTTCGATCAACACCTCGCGCAACAACGCGGCCTGTGCCGCGTCATCCAGTTGCGGCCGCACGATACGCAGGTTCACGGCAGTGTTCTGCACCATGCGGCTGCGCCACCACAGCGTCAGCTGCCCGATGCCGCTGCCGATGCCGTGCAACACACGCAAAGGCAAGCGACCCAAAAGGCGCAGGAGGAGATAGATGAGGTACATGTCGGCACGCATCCGCCCAGTTTACGGGAGTGGACTCAGAGTCTGTCCAACACTGCGCCGGTGATCGACCGCTTTCGCCGGCCACAAGGTGGTTTTAAGCTGGGCGCCTCGTCCCTTTCCGTGCGGCCATGATTGCCCTGATCCAGCGCGTACTCTCTGCCCGCGTCGATGTCGACGAGGAAGCCATCGGCGCCATCGGTCCAGGCCTGCTGGCGCTGGTGGCCGTCCAGCCGGATGACGGCGAGCCCCAGACCCGACGCATGCTCGAACGCCTGCTCGGCTACCGCGTGTTCGCCGACGACGCCGGCCGCATGAACCGTTCGCTCACCGATACCGGCGGCGGCCTGCTACTGGTCAGCCAGTTCACCCTCGCGGCCGACACCCGTTCCGGCATGCGTCCGAGTTTCACCAGCGCAGCGACGCCGGAACACGGTCGGCGCTGGTTCGATCGGCTGCTGGAGCTGGCGCGTTCGACGCATCCGGGGGTGGAAACTGGCCGCTTCGGTGCCCATATGAAGATCCAGCTGGTGAACGATGGCCCAGTGACTTTCTGGCTCGACACCGGTTGAACGAGCAGCGGCAAGCCATGCGCAATGCGATCTCTGCAAAAAGCAGCGCAAGGCCGCGATTTGGCGTGATTTTTGCGTACCCTTTTAGAATATTTTCCCACTTGAAAACTGGTCAAAAAAGCAGCACATCGCTATAATGTCCGGTTCTTGAACCCCGCGGCGGTCGGTTAATGAATAGCAAAGCTCCCCACGAGCAACAGTCGGAAATCAAAGCACTCATCTCCAAAGGTCTGGAGCAGGGTTATTTGACCTACGCCGAAATCAACGATCACCTCCCCGACGACATCGTCGATCCGGAGCAGATCGAAGACATCATGGCGGTGCTCAAGGGCGTCGGCATCGAAGTGCACGACGCCGCGCCGGATGCTGACCCGCTCGCCGACAAGGCCGGCAGCAGCACCGACGACGAAGCTGCCGCCGAAGAAGCCGTGGCGCTGTTGTCCGCGGTCGACGCCGAGGTGGGCCGCACCACCGACCCGGTGCGCATGTACATGCGCGAAATGGGTACCGTCGAGCTGCTCACGCGCGAAGGCGAAATCGCCATCGCCAAGCGCATCGAAGAAGGCCTAGGCCAGGTGCAGACCGCGCTGGCCAGCTTCCCGCTGACCATCGAGCTGCTGCTTGAGGAATACGACCAGCACCTGGACGGCAAGCGCCGCCTCAGTGAAATCCTGGCCGGCTTCCTCGACCTGGAAGAAGCCGCCGACCTCGCCCGCAAAGAGAAGGAAGCTGCCGCACTGCTGGCGCCGGAGCCCGAGGTCAGCGAGGACGCTGACGCCGCCGACGACGACGAGACCGCCACCGAGGACGAGGAAGAAGCCGGCCCGACCGGTCCCGATCCGGAAGAGGTCAAGCGCCGCATGGAGCTGCTGCGCGACTACTACGGCAAGTTCCAGAAGGCAGCGCCGAAAGCCGCCAGCATCACCGACAAGAAGATCGTCAAGCTGCGCGATCAGATGGCCGAGGAGTTCCTCAAGCTCAAGCTGCCGTCCGCGCTGATCGACGGCTTCGTGCGCAAGCTGCGCGAAGTGGTCAACGACATCCGTCATCACGAGCGTGTGCTGATGGACATCTTCGTCAAGCAGGTGAAGATGCCCAAGGCCGAGTTCATCAAGACCTTCCCCAGCAACGAGGGTAACCTCGAGTGGGTGGCCGAGCTGGGCCGCAAGCGCCAGAAGTGGTCGCCGAACATCAAGGCCCACCGTGAAGCGATTGATGCCGAGCAGGAAAAGCTCGCCACCATCGAGCGCAAGCTGTTCCTGCCGCTGATCGACATCAAGGACATCAATCGCGCCATGGCCAGCGGCGAAGCCAAGGCTCGTCGTGCGAAGAAGGAAATGGTCGAGGCGAACCTGCGCCTCGTGATCTCGATTGCCAAGAAGTACACCAACCGCGGCCTGCAATTCCTCGATCTGATCCAGGAAGGCAACATCGGCCTGATGAAGGCCGTCGACAAGTTCGAATATCGCCGCGGCTACAAGTTCTCGACCTACGCGACCTGGTGGATCCGCCAGGCGATCACCCGCTCGATCGCCGACCAGGCGCGCACCATCCGTATCCCGGTGCACATGATCGAGACGATCAACAAGTTGAACCGCATTTCCCGCCAGATGCTCCAGCAGTTCGGCCGCGAGGCCACGCCGGAAGAACTGGCCAAGGAAATGGAGATGCCCGAGGACAAGATCCGCAAGGTGCTGAAGATCGCGAAGGAACCGATCTCGATGGAGACCCCGATCGGCGACGACGAGGACTCGCACCTGGGCGACTTCATCGAAGACGGCAACGCCAGTTCCCCGATCGACTCGGCCACTGAGACCGGCCTGATGGAAACCGTACGTGACGTACTCGCCGGGCTCACTCCGCGCGAGGCCAAGGTGCTGCGCATGCGCTTCGGCATCGATATGAACACCGATCACACGCTGGAAGAAGTCGGCAAGCAGTTCGACGTCACCCGCGAACGGATCCGTCAGATCGAAGCCAAGGCCCTGCGCAAGCTGCGCCACCCGAGCCGCTCCGAACAACTGCGCTCGTTCCTCGACGTCGAATAAGCAAGCAACATCGTGACATCGAAGAAGCCTCGCCAACGCGAGGCTTCTTCATTTCTGGCAAACGCCACAACGCCTGCCGCACTAACTCCTCGTGCACAGCGCGACGCTACGCTAAACTTTCACTGTTGCACGGGCCTATAGCTCAATGGTTAGAGCAGAGGACTCATAATCCTTTGGTTCGAGGTTCGAGTCCTCGTGGGCCCACCAACTAGCTGACCTCTACACGCCTTTGTGGCGGAAAGCATAGTTTGGCCGGAATGGCCAAATTATGATTTCTTGGAAAGCATAGTTTGGCCGCACAGGGCCTGGTACCGCTGAGCGACTGGGGCGGCCGTTCGTCAGCAGGGGTCAAGCCAGCTATTGCAGAAAGCAGACCCTGCGGGTCTTGCAACTGTCCCCTTCACTGTGAGCTCGAGGTCGTTTACCCGCCGGGCTGACCCGTGGGCTATACGGCGTCCATCTGGTCGAACTGTCGGGCATGCCATCGGTATGGAATAGGCCCGCAGCTTGGTGAGCTACGCGGCACTCTCCATCAATCGGCAGCAACCTGCTGCCCAAATAGGCTCAAGTGCCGCGCTGAGCCAAATTAGTCAACAACCTGTTGACCAAATTAAAGCCTCAAATTGTCCAACAGCCTGTTGGACGATTTTGGCCAAGATACGCGAACGACATCAGCAACGGCGAAATGCCTCTCCAAAAGAGGGGCAATTTGAATACACGGCCGATCTGTTTGCGAATAAGTTTGCGGATCTCCTAGGAGGGCAAGAGGTCATGGGACGGTGGATGAAGACGACCGTGCCACAATTGGGTAATCGCACCCCAGAAGATGCATTACGCCTCGGGATGTCTTAAGACGTGGTGGCCTACGTGCTCCAGCTCGCTAGCCGGACGCCCTAGCCCTCCGATAAAGACAAGTCGATCAGAACACGTCATCATTTGACGTCCACAGGAGCCTCACGCCTTGAGCCTCAGGGCCAAAAAATAGGTTAACGGTTGCCTTGAATCCGGAAGTGTCACCCCGCCGAGCCCAGCAATTTCCGAAGAAAAGACCGCGCGCCGCGGGCGCAGATCCTTCACCTAGTGGCTCAGCCGATATCAGAGCAATCCCGATAAGCGAAGACAAGAAATTCAAGACGATCTCAAGTAAACCATATCGAATACAGAACGCGACACCGATTCGTCAACCGACAATGGCAATCCTGGTCAGAATGCGAGTGGAGTACTGAAGGATGAGTCCGGATACTGAGTTCGGTTACGTCGATCCTTATAAGGATCAACGGCCATCGCCGAACCATTACCTTGCGCAAGAGCATCGCTATTTCTCCGCGCATCACCTGTTGCTTGAAACCGCCCGTGAGGCGGCGGAAAGTCCACGGAAAGATGCCTGCGGTCAACGTCAAGCGGCGTTGACCACAATTGCGATGAGCGCTCTAACCGTTGAAGCCCTGGCTAATTCGGCCGGCAACCTCGTCATCGAGCGTTGGAGCGACTTCGACCGTCTCTCTCCGCTGCCGAAACTTCGCCTGATTTGTCAGGCGCTCGCCATCGACATGCAGCCCGGGCATGAGCCCTGGCAATCCCTTGGCTGGTTGGTGCGGTTACGCAATCGCATCGCGCATCCACAGCCGGAAGACGTTCAGTCAAAGCGTTGGCTTAACGCCGAGGAAGCGCGCGCGCAACAGCATAAGACCGAGATCGATATCCCCGACTCCAAGTTAGAGAAGGAACTCACCCTTGCCAATGCCAAGCGCGCCGTCGCGGCCGTCGACGCGCTGGTCACGATTTTCATGGGCGCCATGCCGGCCGATCGCAAGTACATGTTGGAATCAAACCTGTCCTTGTCCGGCGCGTATGAAATACCGCCGGATGACGACTTCGATGCGCCGGCGCAAGGATTTATGGAACCGCCGACACACTCCGATTCGTAGCGTGTCGCGCGTAACCGTTTAATCGCAGGTATCCACCTTTCCGGGACACGCTGCTTCAAGAGCCGTCTTCACGGTATCGATCACGGCGCGCTTCAGGAAAGCCGGGTTCCGGATCAAACTCCGATTGTCGGCAAGATGAAGACGCCCTCCGTCCCATTGAATGCGCCAGTCAGAGCATGCAAGCCCTCCATGCTTGCCAGCGCGACCTCACAGCCGCGCTCGGCCCATTCCTTCGCCTCACGACAGCGCGAACGAACTTGTTTGCTGCGAGCAACGTCCGCGCGAGCGCGCCGCCGACCTGTCCAGTGATGCCAGTAATAGCGTACATAGTTAGTGTCCTACGAGGTGGGAGTGTTGCTGCCCTATGGCGAGGGAGTGTATAAATAAAAATGGAAGGGTTGACGTCTACTAGTGGCAACGCCGCCATACAGCCCATCTTCAAATTGGCGAAGAGATTCACCGTGCCTTCGTCGTAGAAGGCTAGTACCTGCGTGAAGATGGCCCGTGACATGCTTGATCGGATCAATCCAGAAAGAGCCATTGAGAAGTCCTGCGCAACTGGCACTGCCAGCATTTCGGTCGTGGGGCTCTGGCAGCAATTGATGTCAAACGACAGTCCCCATTAAAGATCGCACCTGATACTCCAAGCACCAATCAGTGATGGATATGCAAGGCGCATCCCCGAGGAGAACGCCATGAGCGCAGGGAACAGAGTTCGCGACACGCCCCGACTTTCCTGCTTCGCAGTTGTGCTGGTGGCACTTCTCTCTTGGAGCGTCATGACTCGCGCGCAAACCGTTGAAGCTCCGCGAGCCGGTGCGGCGGCAGCAACGCCAGACAATGCCGTGTTGCTCACCATCTTTCTGCGGCACGATCAATCGCGACCGCTCGGTGAGTTGAACACCCAACTGGCGAAGCAAGGTTTCTACAAGGCGTTTCCGCCAAAGGGTGTCGAAGTTCTGAGTTGGTACGTCGCCATGGGTATCGGCCAGGTCATCACACTTCGCCTGCCTGCATCGCGTATTCGGGAGGTCAACCGTGTTCTCGAAGATACTGCCTGGGGCGTGTATCGCACGGAGTTCTATCCGTCGTACGACTACAAGGCGACGGGTCTTGCTGAGCACGAGAAGGCCAAGTAACAACCCAGCACATAGCACTAATGAACGGCAGCGCAACAACCAATAAACGCTTTCTAAGTGCTCATGACTCGGCCTTTTTAGCAAGGTGCTCAAGTAGGCTGGCAGGTGTGATGGGGAGGTTCCTTATGCGCACTCCAGCGGCGTCAAAGACAGCGTTGGCGACCGCGGCCGCCACGCCAGTCGCAGCCAGTTCGCCGATCCCCCTGGCCCCCAGGGGGCCTGCATTAGCATCGAATTCGTCCACGAAGCCAACGTCGATCTGGGGAGGGATATCTGCGTTGACCGGGATCGCGACGCCGGCAAGATCTTTTGCATACCAGCGGCCCAACGTCGGCTCGTAGTGGCTGGCTTCCATGGTGGCCATGCCCCAGCCCCAGACAATCCCGCCAATCATCTGCGAGCGAGATGTGCGTGGGTTGATGATCCGGCCGGCACTGTAAACGGCCGTGGCGCGACGCAGTCTCACCAGGCCGAGTTCAGGGTCGACACCCACTTCGACAAAGACGGCACCAAAACTGCGCGCAGGGAATGCGGGGGCTCCCATGTCTACGAACGCTCCCCCGGGGAGATCGAAACTGCCATCTGAGGCGAGCTCCTCCGCCCCGGCCGAGCGCATGATTGCCTCGATGCTACGGGATTGGGCCTGATAAAGCAGATGCCCGTGCTTCATGCTGACGTCATGAGCTGGCCATCCGGCCAACGCCGCAAGTTTGGCCCTTACGCTCTGCGCCGCTTGCTGGACTGCCGCGCCCGTGCTGATTGTGGTGCCCGATCCATAAGTCGGCCCCGAATACGGTAGCGTCGTATCGCCGTAGAGCGTCTTTATCCGGGTAGGATCCAGACCTAGTACATCGGCTGCCACCTGGGAAAACACCGTCACTGGCCCGGTGCCGATATCGCAGAAGCTCGATTCGATCTGCGCGCTGCCATCGACCTTCAGGCGAACACGAGCTGTTGAATGGAAGCGTGCCTGCCCTTGGCTGCAATCAGCCATGCCGCTGCCGATTCTCCAATGCCCATCACGCGTACCACCCTTCAGTCGGTTACGCCAGCCGAAACGACGTGCCCCCTCTTCGTATGCCTCGCGGAGTTTCTTGGACGACCACGGCTTGCCGCTTTCCGGATCAACTTCGGCGTAGTTGGCCAGGCGAAGATCAAGCGGATCGATATTCAGTAACTTCGCCAATTCGTCCATCGCCGAGCCCAATGCCCAGGAGCCAGGACCGTCCCATGGCGATCGCATGAACGTCGGCAAGGTCATATGGCCACGCCGAATCCGCTGGCTAGTGGTGATGTGCTCGCATGCATAGAACGAACGTCCGGGCACCGCAGCAAATTCTACGTAGTCATCGGTGACCCCGGTAACATTGATCGCCACGTGCTCGATCCCGAGCAGTTTGCCGGATCGATCCGCACCCAACCGTATGCGCTGCTCGATCTGTGGCTGAGGGCCCACCATGCCGTACATATGTTGGCGGCTGAGCACCAGTTTGACCGGCCGCCTGACGACGCGAGCGGCCATCGCGGCAAGAATCTCGTGCGGCCAGACAAAGGCTTTCGCACCAAAGCCTCCGCCAGTGTGCGGCGAGATCACACGCACACTATCAGCCGATAGTCCGAAAGCAGCAGCGAGCGTGTTCTGTACCGCCGGCAAGTGCTGCACGCTGTCATAAACCGTCAAGTGATCGCCGTCCCAAGCTGCCAGGATCGCTGAAGGCTCCATAGGGTTCGCGTGGCGTGAGGGTTGCGTGTAAGTCGCCGTTACCTTGATCGGGGCGGCAGCCAACGCACTTTCCGGATTACCTTTGCGGAATTCGAGTGCACTGGACTTGGAGTAGTTCCCCTTACTGGGATCAGCCAGCTCGATACTGGCTGTATCCGGTACGACGAATCGATTACGTGTGTAGCTGACACGTACGCGAGCGGCACCCTCTTCCGCAGCTTCAAGCGATTCGCCGAGCACGATCGCCACAGGTTGGCCCTCGTAGACGACGTCCGCGGTCTGCATCGGCATGAAGCGGGTAGCTAGCGGTGGCACGGTGATCTTCTCAAGGTCGGCATGAACCTTCGGAAGATCGGATGCGACCAGGATGCGGACGACGCCAGGGATTTGCAGTGCCGCGCTGGTGTCGATCGTGTCAATGCGCGCCGCTGGCACGGTTGCGCCAACAATCACCGCATACAGCTGATTAGCCAAATGCTGGTCACCCGCATAATGCGCCGCACCCGTCACTTTGGCCGGGCCGTCCAGCCTGGGGATCGAATGACCTTGATCGTTCATACCTTGGCTCCCGCTGCGAGCTCCAGCGTGCGAATAACCGCGTTACGGGCTAGCACGATCTTGTATGCGTTGGACGACAACGGACGCGCTTGTGCAAAACCCGCTGCTACCGCCGATGCCACATCGGGCGAATCGATACGCATCCCCGCCAGGCGGCGCTCAGTTTCTTCTAACCGCCAGGGACGCATCGCCACCGAGCCCAAAGCAATGCGGGCACTGCGTATCGTCTCGTCGTCCATGTCGAGCACGACCGCCGCAGAGACGGTGGCAAATTCGTAGCTCTCTCGCTCCCGGATCTTGAGATAAGCCGAGTGAGGCGCGGGTGCCCCGAGTTCTATCGCTACGATCAGCTCGCCAGGGCGAAGCACGTTATGCAAGGCAGGATCTTCACTGGGAAGTACATGGAAGCTACGCGCAGGAATTCGCCTACCACTCTGGCCGTCTTCCGTAACGATCACTGCATCTAGCGCAGCCAAGGCCACGGATGGATCGGAGGGCTGAACGGCGACGCAATCCTCGGTCCAGCCGAAGATCGCATGTTTCTCGTTTAAGCCATGGAATGCGGCGCAACCCGAGCGAGGAACGCGCTTATTACACGGCGTTGGTTCCTCGGAGCGGAAATAAGGGCACCGGGTCCGCTGAAGAGGGTTGCCGCCAATGGTCGCTAGATTTCGCAATTGGGCGGAGGCTGATTTCAGTGTTGCCTGCGAAAGCACCGGGTAGCGTTCGCGAATTAACGGGTGCTGGGCCGTATCGTTAAGCTTGCACAGCGCACCGATACGAACACCACCCGTTGGCAGGCTCTCGATGGTATCGAGATCCGGGATACGGGTTATGTCGATCACACGCCGTGGTTGAACAATCCCAATGCGAGCCCAATTGAGCAGTTCAGTAGCGCCTGCAATGAATTGAGCCTCTTCAACCCTGCCTAAAGCGATGGCGTCGGCACGCGAAGACGCGCGCACGTAACTGAAATTGCGCATCACACCCCCTTCTTAGCAGCTGCGGCGACCGCCTCGGCTATTTGCGGATAGGCCGAACAGCGACAAAGATTTCCGCTCATCCACTCGCGAATTTCCTCGTTTGACTGTGTATGGCCCTCTGCAATGCAGCCAACAGCCGACATGATCTGACCGCAGGTGCAATAGCCGCACTGAAAGGCGTCGTAGTCAATAAATGCTTGCTGGACTGGGTGGAGTTGTCCATTTTTCGCCAGCCCCTCGACGGTAGTGACCTCATGACCATCAAGTGTCGCCGCAAGTACCAGGCAGCTATTGACGCGCCGCCCGTCCAGAAGGACGGTGCACGCGCCGCACTCACCACGATTGCATCCCTTTTTGGCACCCGTCAATTGCAGGCGCTCTCTTAGAAGATCGAGCAAGGTAACTCTGGCCTCGACATCGACGACATGTGGCGTCCCATTGACCGTCACTCGTGCGGTCGGACTGATATCAAATCGCGCATCGAGATCGCCTGGGACATTGGGCGATCCAAGAGCAGTGGCACCGACCGAACTATTGGTTACCGCAGCGGCGGTTGCAATCGCTCCTGCCTTGAGAAGATTGCGGCGCGAAGGTGACTTCGGGTCATCTGAATTCATGTCGGTGCTCGCTTACTACGAGGAAAGTTGCCACTCGAAGCGCATCGATAGACATAACGCAATCGAGCTCATAACCAAACCACGACTTCGAGTCGGTGACGACTCGATCACCTCACGGGGCTGGCGTACTCAGGCCTAGCCGTACGCATTGGACAAATTGTTAGACATCATGTCGATCCGCGGGATGATTGATGCCGTCGTTCGTGAGGACATTTGGAATGGCAAATGGGTTAACACCTTCAAGGCAGCCAACGTTGTAACCATACTCGCTAGGGTTGGAACGACGCTGATGGTGCGTGTAGATACCGCAATTTGAGCAGAAGTAGTGCTTGGCTGTGAATGTGTTGAATTGGTAAAGCCTTAAATGCTCAGAACCCTTTAGAATTCGGATGCCGCTTAAGGACACAGAAGCCACAACCGCGCCCCTACGTCGGCACATGGAACAATCGCAGCGGCGCGGATTTACAACGCCATCAGGAAGACTCAGCTCCATGACTACCGAGCCACAATGGCATGACGCTAGGTGCTTCGGTCGTATCTGGACTCCTCCGATTTCTTTGATCACTGAAAAGCTCTCCTATGAGGCCTAATGCGCGAATTAAGCGGCACGATGAGCGCTCTCTTGGATGAGTAGTTATGGAAGCTTTTCGCGCAGCTTATCGATGACTTACTTGAGGCAGAAACGTCTCTCGGACTTGTTCAAAATCTTCTTTGTTTTCGTTTTCGAATAGTAGATTGAGCCGTTTTATGTCCATGGTGTCAAAGCCCTCACACGCACTACGAACCTGCTCCCGGATGAGATTATGCGCATCGTTCGCTTTACCTTGCTGGAGCCATAACTCAGCTAAATCCATCGATGTCCTTAACTCCCAAGATCGAGCGCCCTGGCATCGGCTCAAAGCAAACGATTGCTGAAGTAGCGCTTCAACCTCAGTTGGGTCAGAGCCAACCATCAAATTTAAAATATTTGCGTTGATACGAAACAGTTCCGGTAAAGCGAAACGATCTCCATTTTGCTGACAAAATTCGATCGCAAGGTTGACCATGCTCATCGCGTCAGCGTATCTACGACTTAACATTAATCCTTCGCTTAGCGATATATGAAAGGACGTAGTCAGAAGCTCGTAACGCATCCCTTTTAATTGCGCCAGGCTGTCTGTTATGCGCCTGACGCCATGGTCAAAATCTCCATTCCTCAGTGCAATAACACCCCTGAAACCGATCGATGCAGCGATATATGGCTTGAGCGCGTTGGCTTCCGCCAACCTCTCAAAAGATTCCAGGGTTGTGGTCGCCTCGGAGATTTCTCCCGTCCAAACATAAACCGATAGCGCCCATATCAAGGCTATGCAGTGGGTGACGGGGTGATTCAATTCTGCAGCTTCTGATATAGCTTGAGTAACCCGCTGCCTAGCTTGATCGGGATAGCCCAAAAGCCATAGGTTACGTGCTAGGGCTATGCAGGAACGATTTCGATGATCAAAACCATAGTAAATGGTCCGGCTTCGTTCAGACGGAAGGCTATTTATAAGTGATTTCTCCAGCTCCATCCTGGCGAGCGTCTGGTTTCCAAGTAAGTGTTGCGAAATACCCACAAGAGACGCAGCAACGGCGATGGCCTCAGGCTGCCGTATCGTTGCACCCACCAAAACCGCCTGATTTGCCCACCTTAGCGACGTTTCGAAATCGCCGATGCGCTCATAGAAGATCTGGAGGCGACCAAGGATCCTAAGTTGGTTCCAGTAGTCGCCCTTTTGAACTGCAATATCCAGTGCCCGTCGAAGAGCGCTCTCTGCCGATGGGTTATTACCGCGTGTAAACATTAGTGCCAGGCCAAGAGAGGCCTGCAATTCCAACTCAGTCGCCGAGTCGCTATATTTTTGGTCGAGCATCTGAATGGCTCGCTCACACCACGTTCGGCATTCGACCATGAGCGAAAAATGCAGCAACACTTGGGCGCTTGTCGATGCGAGAAGAATAGCGATATCGGAAATACCGCGCGATCCGAAGCTCCATTCCAAAGCACTGCGGACGCTGCCAAGTTGATTGGCGAGGTTGGATGCGTTTTCGAACACCTCTTCGGGTGACGGTCCTATATGCGCCAATAGACGTAGATAGAATGCGCTGTGTCGAAATGCAACGCTCTGGAATTCGGTATCACCAAGAATCAGCAATTTTTCTTTCGCGTAAGCTCGGGTCATTTCCAAAAGACGATGTGTTCCCATCCCTTCGGAATAGTCGAGCACGACAAGGCCTTTTGCGACGAGGTTGTCCAAGGTAGCCAGTGCAGTCATTGCATCAATCGTTGCGTCGGCTACGATGTGCGATGCCGCGTCGAGCGAAAACGAGCCTACGAATACCGACAGCCTCGCGAAGGTAAGTTGCTCGGCCGGAGTAAGGAGGTCAAAACTCCAGTCAAGCGTTGCTCGTAACGTTTGTTGACGAGGCGTTGCTGTACGAAGCCCAGACCATCCAAGGCTGAAACACTCTCCTAAGTGCGCGTTGGTTGCGGCTAGACCATGGGTAGCAGCTCGTACGGCGGCCAGCTCGATGGGAAGTGCCATCCCTTCAAGGCGTCGACACATATTGGCGATGATATGCATATCATCCGTTTGCAAGGCGAGCGCTGCGTTAGCAGCCGAAGCACGTTCAATAAAGAGCGCAACGGACGGAAACTCGAGCAACTCATCCACGCTTAATCCGGCCGAACTGATCGGAAAATCAAGGGGATTCAGCCAGTGAATGCATTCGCCACGGACACGCAGCGGCTCACGGCTTGTGGCCAGAATGGTTATTCCCCGTGCATTGTCGTTGATTCGCTCAGCGATGTCCGAGACAGCCCCGATGACATGCTCACAGTTATCAATGATGAGCAGTAGATTCTTTGAGCGCATGTGCGCGATTAGCACATACACCGGATCATCGGTTTGAATGGCAATCCCAAGCGCGCCAGCAATAGCGTAGGGAACCAGGGTGGGACTTTCGATCTGAGCCAGGTCCACAAACCGCACATTTTCAAATTGTCGCCCCAGGGTTTGGTGTCCAATATCAACCGCCAAACTAGTCTTTCCAACGCCGCCTGTGCCAACAATGCTGAAGAGTTTTGCTTTCGCTAACCGGTCAATAATGAACTGCGCATCTCTAAGGCGTCCAATCAGATGGCTCCTAGGAGGGAGGCCACCTGTGGGATGGATATGGCGTCTTGACACTGTGGCCACGGGAGCGGCGGGCGACGATATTTCGTCCTCTCTTGAAAGCCTTTCAATAGGGGCGACGAACGCGTACCCAACACCAACCTGAGTAGCAATGTAGCGAGCACCATTCTCACCATCTCCGAGGAGCTTTCGGAGGCAAGCCATCTGAAAGCGAATGCATCCCTCTTCGACAACGCTGTCGGGCCAGACGCGCTTCATTAGTTCACGTTTGGACAGAACGCAGCCAGGATGCTCCATGAGCGCGCTTAAAATACCCAGTGCACGGCCGCCGATATCGATGGGCTGACCGTCTTTCGTTAGCAATCGTTTACTTGGCGTAAGGCGAAATGGACCGAAGACGAGCGTCTCGGTTTCTATATTGTATAGCTCATGGAATGTGGAATCCACGAAGATCGCCCTGGCTGAGAACGTTTGAAGACTTTGGCAAATGGCAGACTGGAGTAACGATTTACTAGGACCATGCCTCACAACCTCGCATGAGTCACTTTTCACAATAGCCTTGAAACCTGCGGGATGTCCCGCCGTAGCAATAGTGGTTGCCCCGATTGACCGATTATCGATTCACCTCCACTCACACAACAAGCCATCGAGCGTGACTGGGAAAGTGCGGCAGTGCTGCCGGGCATGCTTACGCTACGGTCGCAAACTTACGCGTTTGCGTCCGTTCACGCTATTGGACGCTCGTATCGTCGTTGTATACCAAGGAGGTGGGGAGCTTTACCTTGGTTTAGCGGTCTCAGAAGTATTGAACGGCCGATATGATTTAAGTGTTTCGACGAAACGTGACCCAAACGACGGCCTTACGCAGATCAAGGGTTCAACCGCGCTGGATAGCCTTGTCCGTCGTCTCTGGAAGAAGGTTTAGCTTGCCTGCGATTCGGCCAAGCTCAACTAACGAGCGGACGTTCATCTTCCGCATTAGATTACTGCGATGGACCTTGACCGTAGGTTCTGAGATGCCGATATCGTCCGCTATCTGCCTGCCGAGGCGACCTTGCAAGACGTGAAACATGATCTCGCGCTCGCGCGGGGTGAGCGATTCGAAGCGCGCTCTGAGCACACACAAAGCTTTTTCGCTCTCGCGTTCGGAACGATCGCGGGCAAGGCCGACGTGGATCGCATCGATGAGGTCTTGATCACGGAAAGGCTTGGTTAAAAACTCAATGGCGCCGAGCTTCATCGCCTGCACGGACATCGGGACGTCACCGTACCCCGTTATGAAGATGATTGGGATTCGAACATCGGACGCCACGAGTTCGCGCTGAAAATTCAGCCCGCTCGGCCCGGGAAGCCTAACGTCGAGGACAAGGCAGGTGGGGCCGCTCGGACGCTCGGATTTGAGGAAGTCCTGAACCGAGGCAAATAACCGAGCATCCAGACCGACAGATCGCAGAAGCCGACCAACAGAGTTCCTAAACTCTAGATCGTCGTCGATAACCAAAACCGTGGGGTCCGATTCCGGCATACGTTCTTCCTAATTTAAAGAATCAGAAATCCGCCGCTGGTCATTTCGCAAGTGTTACCAGGGCGCACCCAACCATACTCTGTCGTGGAACTGTGGCGCAAACAAGTCACTTGTGCTGGGTAGAATATAAGCCAACGTTTAGAGACTCCAGGCTTGCTACAGTGACCTGTTTTGCGCAGAATCCGAGTTCTGATGCTGGCGTGACCGCATTTGGCGCGCCACTGTAGGACGGGCTGCGCGAGCGACTACGGGAGTTCTTTTTGTCCAAGGAGCCGTTGGTCTCGATCATCGACGATGATGAACTCTTTCGCGAGTCCATGAGAAGACTCCTGCGGTCGCTAGGTTACGCCATTGAGGCTTTCCCGTCGGCAGCTAGCTTTCTCGCCTCTCGCCGTCTCAACGAGACCGCTTGCTTGATCACCGACATCCATATGCCAGCAATGACAGGACGCGAACTTTACGCGCACCTGATCGAGTCGGGGCATAAGATTCCGGTCATCTTCGTCACTGCCTATCCCGACGATGGTGCGCATTCACGAGCACTGAAGGACGGGATCGTTTGTTACCTTCGCAAGCCGTTTGACGACAACGATCTCGCTGATTGCGTCCAGAGGGCTATCGAGAATGGCAAGTCGCTTGGGGGCTCATGAATCGTTGTTTGCCACCGGCAGGGTAAATTGAAAGACCGCGCCTCTCGGCTCATTCGCATCGGCCCATAACTGGCCTCCGTGCGCACCTACGATGGAACGGCAGATCGAGAGGCCCAACCCCATTCCGCTTGGATTGGTGGTGTAGAAAGAGTCGAAAACACGTTCTAGACGTTCCGGATCAATGCCCGGCCCCGAATCACGCACCGCCACCAGGATCTCATCCCTGCCTCTTGGCGCGGTGCTGATCGACAGCTCTCGAGGTTCGTCGTCAACAGAGCTCATTGCTTCGACCGCGTTCACGATCAAGTTCAAGACGACTTGTTGCAGTTGGACCCGATCCCCCTGAACAGGCGACAGTCCTTCCCAGAGGCCGAGCCGGGTTGCCACTCCCTTCTCGACCAATTCTCTTCGCACTAATGCGATTAGTTCGTTGATCACCGCGTTGATCTCAAAACGAACGTTTTGTGGAGGCGTTTTTTTGATATGCGCACGAATCCGATCAACGATGCCACCGGCTCGATCAGTGTCTTTGACAATGCAGTCGAGTGCTTCGCGTACTTCCCCCATGTCTGGTGAACTCGCGGACAAAAATCGCAGAGCGGCCGCGGCATTGTTACGCGCGGCGGCAATCGGCTGGTTGACCTCATGGGCGATCGAGGCCGTGAGCTGGCCCAGGGTTGCGACCCGGTTCGCGTGCGCCAGTTCCATCTGTACGTCCCGTGCTTCTGTCTCCGCCCGATTGCGCTCGGTCAGATCGACGATGAACGCAACTCCTTGGCTCCCGCCTTGTTCAAAAGTCGCCACGCCTATCAGCACGGGCACACGACTGCCGTCCTTGCGGAAGAACTCCTTCTCGAACGGTTGCGTGCTCCCGCGGGTGATGACCTCCATCAAGTGTCGTTCGTCGTTTTCGCGCCATTCCAGCGGTGTCAGGTCCGTCCAGCGCAGGCGGCCCCCTGCAAGATCATTTCGGCCGTAGCCCACCATGTTGAGAAACGCGTCGTTGGCCTCGACGATCCTGCCTTCGGACTCCCAGATGTTGATGCCAATGATGTTGGCATCAACCAGGCGCCGGATCTTCGCCTCGCGCTCTGCGAGGTCCCGGTACAAGCGGGTGTTCTCCAGCGAGATCGCCGCCTGGGAGGCGAGCAGCTTCAGCACCGCGATCCGGGCCGGTGCAAAGGCCCGCGAGGTGAGGCTGTTCTCGAGGTAGAGCGCCCCGACCAACTTGCTACGGTTGATCAAAGGTAGGCAAAGAATGGAACGTGCTTGGCGCTCCCGGATGTAGGGATCGGCATCGAACGGAGCATGAGCCGCGGCGTCGTCGAGAATGGCGCTCTCGCGGACGCGTAAGACATAGTGAAGTACGGATTCCGGCAAGTCCGTTGCAGCAACAGGGGTATCGCACAGACGCACGATGACTGTCTCTCCGACAGTTGTCGCTTCGGCCGCTATCCGTTGTGCACCGTTCGAAAGAATCAACAGGCCTCGCTCAGCACCCGCGTGCTCGATCGCGGTACGCATGAGCGTATCGAGCAGCTTCTCGAGCACGATCTCGCCCGAGATAGCCTGCGACACCTTGATCACGGTCGCAACGTCGAGATGCTCGACCGATGTGCCGATCGTGTTCGTAAGGCCACGAGCTAACTCTTCCGCCTCAAGTTGTGGATGCCTCTCCTCAAGTTGCCGCACCTTGCCGTCGGCGCCCCAACGCAAATAGCCATAACGCGCGTTCCGACGATACATGGCCGCAAACTCCTCGAACCCGCGCATTGCATAGAAACGCGCGGCTACTTCGTAGGCGATAGCTTCATTGTGGACAAAGGTGTTAGCGCGAGCCGAGCGGATGGCCAGTTCGTAAAGTCGCATCGCATCGAACTCGTGGCCTTCGAGGCGAGCGATTTCGGCTCCGACCAACGCGGCGCGATTTTCGAAATTATCAGGACAGTGCTGCGCCCACACCCGCAATTGCTCGTGATGCGCAGCTAGCGCATCCAGGAGCTGCTGCCGATCGACAGTCATTGCAGAACCGCAATGGGCTGCTTTGGCCAGCGCGGCATAAAAGTGATATTCGGCTTCCTCAAAGAATGATGAGGCGCTCCAGATCAACGTTTGGGCTTTCAATGCGGCGTCCACGGCCGTCGCATAATCACCTGCCAGATAGCGGGCCTGCAATTTCCGGATCCAATACCGACACGCAGCGATCGCCAAGACGGGATTGCTGGACAAATGATTTTCGGTGCGAAGTTCATCGAACTGTCCGTCATCAAAGCAGCCGAATTTCGGTGTCAGGCCACGCAACATCCGAATCACCGCGAGTTGCGTTGTAATGAAATCAACGAACATGCCGGATCGCGCCTTCACGACGAAGTCGAGACCTTGTTCGGCTTCGCCTTGCGCCTCCGGCAGCCAACCGCCAGCGAACAGAGCACACGCATTGAGAGTCTCGCAGGCGGCAGCTGCAATCCTTATCGTGCCGGTCTGGTTGGCGGCTTCGAACGCGCGATGCAGAAGATCCCGGCAACTCCGGACGTGCTTCATCCAGGGCACGACGAAGAGAGCAAAGTTAAGATAGCACCGCGCCGCGAAGCGCTTTAGCCCACGTCCTTCGACGAGTTCATAGCCGAGTTGGCCGAAGCGGAACCCAACTTGGTAGTCGCCGAAACGCGGTCCCGCAACCTTGCTGAGTGTGATGTAGGCATGACACGACGCATCGCAATTGCCAAACTCGAGACTGAGACTGACCGCCTTACAGATCGTCAAGGAAGTTAGGTTCGCATCCGTAAACATGGCCGCTGGCAAAAGTCTACTCAAAACCTCGACGGTCGCGAGAGATGCCGTATCCTCCATCAGCGGCAAATCGAAGATATCCTCCACTGCCCGGTCGCCAAGCAGAGACCAAATACGCTGGTATTCACGCCGCACATCTTCTTCTTGCGGATGCGGCGTCCACGCGATACCCACATGCCGCAGGTAGTCGAGACCAACAGCGACAGCGCGACCGCTCTGATTGAGAGTGGTGCAGACATCCATCTGCAAACATGTGACGCTGGCTTGTTCGACTGTTGCTGCGGCACGTTTTGACAGCGCCGCCAATCGTTCCTCTGCGACCGACAATTGACCGGTCAGGAATTCGCATTCGGCCCGGTTGAACGCAAGTGCAAAGACCAGCTCGTGTCGATGCTCCCAGCCATCCTCGGGCAACACCTCCGCGGCGATATGGAGGTAGGTGAGTGCTGAGGCATACGCCGTAGAGGCCTTGGCGCGTTTGCTCGCTACAAGGTTGAGTTCGGCGAGTTCGATCCGTTCTTCTCGTTCGGTGATCAGCTCCGCGCCGCGGTTGAGTTGATTGACGATCTCGAAGATCGCCTCCTCCCGTTTCTCAGGGGGAGTCTGCGCCGCAAGCAGGCGGCCGATCCGGAGATGAGTCTGCGCGCGTGATGCTTCCGGGATAAGTGAATAGGCGGCCTCCTGCACCCGGTCGTGCGCAAATTTGTAATGGCCGCCTAGGCGCTCGACCAGCCCCTGACGAAGCGCCTCCCACAGTGCCGCATCAACTTCCTCCTCAGAGGTCCCGAGCGCGATCGAAAGTAGTTCCATAGGTGCAACGTTGCCGAGGCATGCCAACAACTGCAGCGCCTGACGCGTTTCGGATGGCAGACGCTGCAGCTTGCCAACCATGAGGTCGACGACATTCTCGGTGTAACCCTTGGCATGAATGCTCTCAAGATTCCAACGCCAGCACGCCGTGTCATGATCAAAAGTGAACAAATCCTCCTCGGCGAGCGCGCGCAGAAACTGCATGACGAAAAACGGATTGCTTGCGGTCTTGTCGTGCACGAGTAGCGCCAACGGCGCAACTCGCACCTGCTCGCAGCGCAGCGCAGCGGCAATCAACTGCCCGAGATCATTGCGGGTGAGCGGCTTCAGGCAAATCTCCCGCACCGTTGCTCCGGTCTGGCGGAGCCCAGCGAGCTTGCGCATTAACGGGTGCGTGGCGTCCACCTCGTCGTCGCGATAGGCCCCAATCAACAAGAGGTGCCGCAGATCCGATCGGATTAGCACATCCTCGAGCAAGTCGAGCGTCGCCGCATCGAGCCATTGCAGATCGTCCAGGAACAGCGCCAGCGGATGGTCGGGTTGGGCGAAAGCGCCGATGAACCGGCGGAACACAAGCTGGAAACGGCTTTGTGATTGCTGCGGCTCAAGTTCCGGAACCGGCGGCTGGTCGCCGATGATGAGCCTCAACTCCGGGACGAGGTCAGTCATGAGACGACCGTTCGGACCGAGCGCATCGCGGAGCGCATCGCGCCACAGGGCCAATTCAGCATCGCTCTTGCCCAGCAAGCGTCGGATGAGGTTCTGGAAAGCCTGGGCAAGCGTCGAATAAGGGATGTCGCGCTTATGCTGATCAAACTTGCCCGACTCGAAGAGGCCGCGCGGTGGAATGAGCACCTTGTGCAGCTCATTGACGACGGAGGATTTGCCGATGCCCGAAGGGCCCGAGACCAGGACGAGCTCTGGTGCACCGCCCTTGACGACGCGCTCAAAGGCGGAGATCAGGATTTCGAGTTCGCGCGCTCGCCCGTAAAGCTTTTCGGGGATGAAGGGCCGGTCCGGCATGTCGCGTTCGCCCAGCGCGAACGTGTCGATGCGGCGCCCGGCCTCCCACGTCGCTAGGCAGCGCTGGAGGTCACTCTTCAAGCCGGCAGCGCTTTGATATCGATCCTCGGCCGCCTTGGCAAGCAGCTTCATGATGATCTGGGAGACGGGGACCGGGATCGTCGTCATCCGCGTGGCCGGCGGCATCGGCTGCCGCGCGATGTGACAGTGGACCCATTCCAGAGGATCGGATGCAGCGAAAGGCAGTATGCCCACGAGCATCTCATAGAACGTGACGCCCAACGCGTAGAGATCGCTGCGCGAATCCATCGAGCGGTTCATCCGTCCGGTCTGTTCCGGTGCCATATAGGCCAGCGTGCCGGCGATGATCTCGGGCGGCGTGAGCGCCTGTCGTTCGCGAGGAAGCCGAGTGGCAATGCCAAAGCCGGTGAACCGCACTGCCCCGTCGTCGCAGTTCACCAGCATATGGTCAGGCTTTAAATCCTTGTGGATGAGCCCTCGCTGGTGGAGGCCGCCCAGCGCTGTGGCAATGCTAATAGCAAGGCGCAGGAACTGCCTCAGCTCCATGGGTGCGCCAAGCAGACCGTCAAGCGGCTCGCCACCAGGATCCTCGAACACCAGCAGAATCCGGCCGTCCTCACGCACGATTTCCAGCGGGCGTACTGCCCACGCACTGTCGAGTTCATCCCTCAGCGCATACTCGTGTGCCAAGCGATCGAAAGTAAGGGGCGTTGAGTGTTCCGTGGCGAGGACTGCCATCAGCGCAGTGATCCGCTTGCCATCGGCATCAAGCCGAGATCCGCGTACCAGCTTCATCACGTTTCCTCCCTTGATGGCCCGCACCACAGCTCGTTATTTGGCCGAGGCTAGAAATAATCCTCCCGCAATAAGGGCATCTACACGATCAATGCGGAATTGATACGCACCATCTATGAAATAAGCGAATAAAATTGATCTGGGGTAGACAGCTTTATTTTGCTACCGCTCTTCATCCATCCATTTTACTCATACGCATCACCTCGTCTCCACCCAGAGTAATGTGCGTGCATTTGAAATCGTAGCGGCACGCATCGCGAAAGAACATCGTCAACGCCATCTACTCAGGCAAACGATCAACGTATCTATAGAACATCAGCGCGGTTGTTCGCGTGACCGACTTATGGCTAGAAGGAGAGTCACTGAGGCCACCTCAAATACTGCGGCAAAAAAACCCAAGTTTCTAGAGCTTCCATACGCAATCACAAGCGAGCCAGCTATCGCACCAAGGGAGCGCCCCAAATACAAAAATGACGCATTGAGCGATAAAACTATGGTGGATAAATTTAATCCAGCTATGCGTATCAACCGGGTCTCTAGCCCCGGATAGAAGCCCCAATTCGCCATGGCCCATACTGCGATGGCCGTGGAGACAGGCACCAGGGCAACCGCAGCAGACAAAACATGCGCAGCCATTGACATAAAGGCTAGTGCTCCGGCCAATGCGAAGAGACAAGGAACCATGATCGCTCGCTGCCCAAGTCGGTCAACGAAAATGCCGCCCAATAAAACGCCAATTCCAGCTGAGATTCCCCAGAGAAAGAAAAAATAACCGGTGTACGCACTTGCTATGCCCAATACTTGATTCAGATACAAAGCAAGGTACGTATAAACGGTAGTGGTGCCGGCCTGCCAAAGCGTCGTAACTAGTAACGTGAGCAGGATTTCCGGCCGCTTCGCCACAAATAATCGTTCACGCAGCGTGGGCACGGAAAGATGAGACCCAATGCCTTTTGGTAGGCCTAAATGCATGCCAACAGAAGCCATCGCCGAGACCAGCGAAACGCAACCAAATGTCATGTGCCAGCTGGTCGCCGACGCAAGAAGTGATCCAAACGAAACACCAAGCGCTATCGCCAAGGTAAATCCGACATTGATGAATGCAATCGCGAAGCCTCGTTTCTCCACGGGGACCAACATTCCGGCTAATACATTCGCTCCAGGCACGAATAAACCAGCAGCCATCCCAAGAAGAACGTTCGCAATCAGCAATGATCCGAAGTTAGGCGAAAAAGCAGCGAAAATGTTGGCTAACGTAAATACCCACATCGTCGCAACCATAAGGTCACGACGTGAGATGCGACTAGTTATCGTAGTAAGTATCGGAGACGTAATAGCGTAAGCGAGCGCATACGCGGTGAATAATTGCCCTACCAAGGCAGCGCTCACCGAAAGGTCACGGGCGACCTCGGGCAGAATGCCTCCTATGACAAATCCGTCTATCCCGACGGCGAATATGCCGAACGCGAGCAAAAGTAAAGTGCCGTAGTGACCTTCTTTTGACCACATACAAGCATGCGCCTTTTGAAGCAAGCCGCCACCGCTGCGCGGTGGGCGATCGTTAAAACTTCTTACCTCTACGATGTAGGCCATGTCGACCTGTTCTTTGTCTGGGATACAGAGCTAGGTCAACCCAATTATTCCGAACGATTTCTATGGCTAATTGGTATTGAACCGAGCAATATCCGCCAACCACTCATACTGGCGCGGCTGGACGCCTTAACGGCGATACTAGAGCAAGCCAGGCAGCATGTCGACTGCCCCTAAATCAGTGTCACGCTAAATTAAAGGTCGCGCCGGATCGTTTTTCATCCGGAACTCGGCGGGCGCCACTCTCATGGAAAATCGGAAGAAGTAGTTCGGATAATCCTCACCGATCCAGCCTCGACGAAGCACGCACGGTCGTGGCCATAAAGGTTGGCCTGCGAACCAGTTCTGGCTTAGATGGGGCTTAGCCTCTCGCACATCATCTGGACGGTGGAAACTGGCCTGAAGCGGCTTTGTCGAAATCATATTGATCTGTTCCAATTAAAAGACCGAGACGCGTTGCAACCTAGATGAAACCTCGCGTGCACTCGACAAGCTCGAGATGACAAGAAAGGGTTCGCCACGTCGGGGGCTGCTATTCCGGTGCATCCGAGATAGGGCGTCCTCTCACAATCAATACTCATGCGCATTGGGCGCCAATCATCAACAATTAAATGGGCAATTCATCGGCTACGCGCGGCCTCGAGTACAAAATCGATTTCTTCGCTCAACAGTACAATAACTGATGATCCAGTTCCCTCTATCCGGTGACTATCCGAGCGGAAAATACATAACCCGGAGCGAAGAGTCGGAAAAGGCTGCCGCATCAAGCTTAACCATCCGCTAATCGACACTCAGTAAAATCGATCCGATCGTCTAGGATCTTCGCGTGGTTTCAAAGGGCACTAGCACAGATCGCACTCGTCTGGATGTCAGGTCGTTAAGATGTCGCGACTGTCGTTATCGGAGCGAGCATATACGCAGGTATCAGAGACTTTCGCGCTCTTGTTATCCCAACGCCAAGGTTTGTCATTATTCACTTGTTTGACTCAAGAACTGATGAATAGCCTGGACAACTGCTGCTCCTTCACCAACTCCGGCAGCAACACGCTTGACTGATCCGGCGCGAACATCGCCAATAGCAAAAACGCCTGCTTGGCTAGTGGCGTAGACGGAAAGTACTTGTTGGTGGTCGACATCGGCACCCGTAACTACAAATCCCTTGGCATCAAGTTGCAGGCGGCCGCACAGCCAGTCCGTGTTCGGCTCGGCGCCAGCCATCACGAATACATTTCTAGCCGTCTTCGTCACACGCTCTTTCATAGACCGGCAGTGCCACGTTACGCTTTGTAAGCGATCAACTCCCCCAAGTTCGACAATTTCACTCTCTGTATGCAAAGTGATTCTGTCTGACTGGTGGATTCGGTGAATAAGATAATCCGACATTGTCGATGCCAATCTATTTCCGCGCACCAACATGTGAATATGAGCTGCAAATCTCGATAGGAACGTTGCTGCTTGACCAGCGGAATTGCCGCCTCCTATGACAATGGCATCTTCCTTCGCACAGAGCCTTGCCTCCATCAAAGTCGCTGCATAATGAATGCCACGGCCTTCATAAAAAGCATAATTTGGTACGTCAAGCTTTCGATATTGCGCACCTGTCGCAACGACGATCACACGCGCCTTAATATTTTGGCCGTCGTCTAACCGCACATGGTAGGGATGTGACGCGCACCCAAGACCAACCGCGTACCGTGAGATGACCAGACGAGCTCCAAATCTTTGCGCTTGTATTTGCGCCCTGCCGGCTAGCATTTGTCCGGAAATACCCGTCGGGAATCCCAGATAGTTTTCAATCTTTGATGAGGTAGCTGCCTGTCCTCCAGGCGCCAAGCCCTCGACAACTATCGTATCGAGTCCCTCCGATGCCGTGTAAACGGCAGTGGCAAGTCCGGAAGGTCCTGCCCCAACAACGGCGACGTCATAAACCCGGTCGACATCCAGGGACTCCGTGAGCCCGAGGCTGTCAGCAAGTTCAGTGGTAGTCGGATTCCTCAGCAAGCCACGATCTAATGCGATAACTATTGGAAGCTGATCGGAAGTAACTGACAAGCTTTCTATCAATGTGTTCGCATCGAGATCAGTTTCAGTATCCAGCAGACGATACGGGACGCCGTTGCGAATCAAAAACCTTTGCAGTCTAAGCGTATCACCTGCATGTCCTTCGCCCACAATGACTATGCCACCGCTACCCAACTGAATTAGACCTACTCGGCGCAGGATGAAGGCCCGCATTACGATCTCACCGATGTCGGTCTCCGTCGCAATAAGGCGACTGAGGTTCTCGCGATTTACACGGATGAGACGCGTTTCTAGCATGGTCAAACCCGATACAAGAATTTGGCGGTGACTAAGCTGGTCCAATTCTCCGCTGAATTGTCGTTGAGAATGCGTAGCAATAACGACAGGGTCGCCATTCTGGCCCTGATCAACAATTTGAATGGCGCCCTCTAGTACGAAGAAAAAATCTACGCAACGGTCTCCGCGCCGAAATACAAACGTCCCGGCTGGAACAACCTCTTCGGTACCGTATATGCCTATACGCTTCGCCATGTCCACGCTGAGGTGTGGGTACCGCTGGGCGTCGCGTGAGCTTAGGTCAATCCAGCTTTCATCAGCGAGTGGGTTTTCGATGTTGTCCGACATAAGGGCATCTCTTTCTCTGAAGAAGTTAAGATCAGCTGCCTATACCTCTGTACCGTTTCATATCCGCCTGCTTCAACGCTTATTCGTCAAACTCCCGTAGGACAACTAAGAGGCTAATCGCATTCTGACGCCATCCGATACGCTGCCCTGCCATCGCATGAGCCCTCCTCCTGGGCCAGCTGAAGCGCAGCGACTCCGGCGCATACCGAGAGCGCCAAAGGCAAGGGGTTTCGTACCACTCTATGGCGAACGTTGCGTCCGCAAATTCGAATATCTCCACGCTCCCCGCCTTGGCACCTCCCAATACGACCTGCTCAGCATCAGCGCGACTGCGTCGCCAACTTTGCCATTTACACCGATGATTGCGAGCGCCGCAATTCTTATATGTTATGAAGATCAGCTAATCCACGCGCGCCGCTCGTCCCAAAGTTGCTGTCCTAATACCTCAAGTTTGCCAGGGTCAGTGCTGGCCATCTCCCACAGTCCTTCGGCCGCACTGTCTGCGTATACGTGATCGCGTCTCATCCGAATTCCGTAAAGTGTGCGATCGGCCACTTGCGATGGTGCCGTTTTCTCGCCGGTGACAGTGGCCGCCATATCGGTATCAATGAAGCCTGCATACACTCCGATCACCTGAGTCCCTTGCTGCTTGAGCTGTATCCGCAGCGCGTTGGTAGCGGCAAGTGCGGCGTGCTTGGATGCACAGTACGTTGCATTGAATGGATAAACGTACCAGCTCACGACCGATAGCATGTTCACTATCGCGCCACCGCCGTTAATCGCTAACACGGGTGCAAATGCTTGTGACATTCGCAACATACCAAAGAGATTTACCTCTAGCTCTTGACGCATCGCTTGCTCAGCTCTCGGGTCCAATATTTCTGTAGACAGCATGGCACCCGAGTTGTTGATCAGCACATCGATGTCGCTGCAACCTAGCGCCGCTGCTGCTACATCATGGGAGGACGTCACATCCAGTTGCATTGGGATAAGTCGACTGTCAGTAATCGTGGAGGGATCGCGGGCCGCCGCGTACACCTTTGCCGCCCCTGCTTTGAGCAGGGCTTCTGCGAACGCTTTCCCCAAACCTCGATTGGCTCCCGTTACAAGAGCTCTGCAACCTTCAATTTTCATATCAAGTCCCTCTTCGGAGTGAATGGTTGTCAGCTCACGTCTGCGTACCCACTTAGACGTGGACGACATCTGCCGCCTGCGAGCTGCCAGCGAAGGATCCGCTGTCCGCGAAGTCGCGTGTCAGGGCATTTGCTAAGGCGATTTGCGACAACGATTGGACGGCCGTGCGCTTCTGTGCAACGGCCGACGGACGGTCGTGTAGCCACATTACGCCGCCCAGTTCAGCTGCGAAAGTCGCGGTGATTCAATAGACACGTTGCATGGCAAACCTCAGGTCGGCGAGGTCAGTGACCCGAAGTGGGCGATGATGCGAGCTTTTGAGTGATGAACAGTAATGAAAAAGGGGCATCTTTTGCTTCGGCCTTCTGGCAGCGGAGAACATTTGGGTCCCTTCAGGCCTCAACTCACAGGAGCTAACAGCAAATAACTGGCGCGTCTTCCGCAGCGCGACCATCCTATCCCGTGTCTTTCTAAGCAGCCTGCCAGGCGCTTGAGCGCTGCGAAGGAACCGTGATTTGCGCGGAGGGAGCTTACATGTCTAAGGCGCGTCAGATGCCTCTCTTGCCCCGAACCTATCAGGTCGATGGCGATCTGCTCAACGCCTGGATAAACGGTACCTTTGATGAAAGAAGTCCCTCCCTAGTGCGCCTGATGCAGGGCATAAGGACAATTTTGGAATCATTTTATTCTCGAAGGATGACCAGTGATCGCGCGGACGTCGAGGATTTGGTTCAAGAAGCGTTGATCGCCATCTACCAACATCGCTATAGCTACGACCAGACCCGTCCTTTCCACGGATGGCTGTTTGGAATAGCTCGGCACAAGTTGATCGATTACTTCCGAAATCAACGTACGCATATTCACCTGGATCTTGTTGAAAATACCCTAGCCGCTGGAGGCCCTGACTTGGGCATCGCCGCAAAACTAGACGTAGAGCGTCTACTTAGCGCACTGCCCGCTAAACAAGCCAACGTCATTCGCGATACGCAAATTATTGGCTTGACCACCGCCGAGTGCGCCAGGCATTGGAGGATAGGTGAATCGGATGTACGCGTCTCCGTTCATCGGGGACTGAAGGCGATGCGACGGTCGACATGTCGTTTCTTCCTTGCCGCTGCTAACTAAAGAAGCTAATGCCGCTTATTGGGCGAAAACAATGCGGCTTGCCACGAGCCATACCCTATCCCCAACAGTATTGATGTCTCGGTTGTTGCATTTGGCTATATCTCTTCAAATGTGAAAGCGGCAACCACTTCTAGCGAGCTCCATCATGAATAGTTTCCACCACACACAAAGATCCGAGAGCGTCGACCGTGAGCTGCTTGCAAGCATAGCGTCCGATGATCGTGTTGCTTTGGCAACGCTGTATCAGGACTATCACAGCAGACTTTGTTGTTTTCTATCGCGGCTGACACGTCATGCAGATGTGATCGAAGAGGCCGTTAACGACGCTTTTTTTGTTATTTGGCGGAAGGCTGGCGATTTTCGTGGTGACTCATGTGTGTCGACCTGGATCATCGGCATCGCCTATCGATGTGGACTCGAAGCATTGCGGCGCCTGGGCGAGGAACCAGTCTTGGACGACAATATTCCGCAAAATCGCATTCCGACAGTCGATCTGGATGAGGATCGGGTATTGAGCGATTGGCTTGTCAAAGGCCTGGAGCAACTTACAACTGACCAACGCGTGGTAGTCGAACTGATATACGGTAGCGGCCACAGTCTAAACGAGGCGGCGGTCATTATGGATTGCCCACTGGGCACTGTAAAAGCGCGGCTTTTCCACGCACGCAACAAATTACGCGATGTACTCCCTGGGCTGGCGGGAGACACCCTTGACCACGGGCATTCACGTAGAAATTATCCGCGATCTATGGGTTCAATTTAAGAAAGTTCATCGACCTCCTACAAATGGCATATGGAAGGCTAAATTTTCGTTCTCAACATTTGGATTACGTTTTCTACTAATTTGTTGGAGGCTGTCGGCAGCTACGATCCGGCTAATTGCCTGGTTCTGGTGGGATTGACATTTCGTTCAAGCAAGCGTCGCTATAGCCGTGATTAATGAAGCCTCCTCACTTACGAACGATATCCAAGCCATACGTCTTCGTCATTGGTGTGATCCGCACGTGCGCCGCCTAAATGAATACGTCGCCGCCAACCACATATCCGTTAAATCCATGCCTTATTTCGATCCGCTTGATGGCGGAAGCGAAGCACAGGTGCTCATACTGCTAGAGTCGCCGACGCGATCAGGCCCTTGTCCCCGATTCGCTTCGAGGGACAATCGAGGCCCCACGCAAGTCAATCTCAAGCAGTGCTTAGAGCAGTCGGGCCTTCCGCGCGAAGACTCGGTTTTGTGGAATGCATACCCTTGGCTTCCAGAAAAATTCGGCGCTCATAGAACGCTTCCAATTGCATCCATTACAAAGGGGTTGCGGGCGTTGCCCTGCGTGCTAAAAATGCTTCCAAACATAAAGATCGCCGTGTTGGCGGGATCGCTGGCACAACAAGCAGCTCCCGTGATCCGCCGTTATATATCTTGCATCAAGATCATAGAAACCTTTCATCCGAGCCCGAAATCGCTAAGCGTTGATAACAGCCAACATAATCACATTATTGACGCGCTAAAGAGTGCCAAATTGCTACTGGATGCCGCCGACGACAGGTCTCGCGTCGATTATTGATATCCGCGGCCATTTAGGCAGTTCTTACCAAAAGGAAGCCACGCTACCCGTCGTCGTGCAACGCTCCCCTCCGTCGACCATTCGCCGTCGTTTTACAGCCTACCGTTTGGAGCTCGTCATGTCTGACTTACCGCGCAACATCCTGTTTAAAGGCGGCACCATTGTGACGATGGATGCGGAAGTCCCTAACCTAGCCGTCGGTGACCTCCTGGTCCGTGGCAACCATATCGTCGCAGTCGGCCCGAATATCGATGCGACCTATGCAGAAGTCATCGAAGCCAAGGGCAACATCGTCCTGCCCGGTCTCATTGACGCGCATCATCATGCATGGCTTGGCGTGATGCGTCGACTCATGCCGGATGTAGATGATCTATTTGTCTACATCGACCTGGTCGCCGAGACGCTTGGCAAGCACTATCGCCCGTTCGACATGGCGGTAAGCACTCGACTTACTGCCGTCGCGTCTTTGGATGCGGGCATCACCACGATTGTCGATGCATGTCACAGCTCTCGCAGTAAGGAGCATACCGACGCCGCGTTGGACACGTTGGAAGCAAGCGGCATCCGTGCGTTACACATGGTTGGATCGGCGATGGACAAGCAAGCTCCTTCGGCGCATCTACCAAAGGATCTGGAGCGTCTTGCGCTGAATTGGAACCATGACGGCGGTCTGGTTCGCGTCGGGCTATTCGGTCAGCTCAATCTTGATTGGTGGAAGGTCGCTCGTGAGCTGGATATGCATATCCTGACCGAGTTCATCGGTGACCTGGCCACGCTCGGCCCCGAGTTCGCTAAGCCGGGCGTGCTCGGCCCACACAACATCTTCAATCACTGCACGCGTGTACCGGATGAGACGTGGCGCCTGTTCGCCGACAGAGGCGTCAACATCACCGTTAATCCACGTTCTGACGCGCTGTTCGGGTTCGATGACGAGAGTTTCGCTTACCAGCGTGCCGTTGATCATGGACTCACGCCGGCACTGGGCATCGACTTGGATACCGCGTTCGGCAGCGACATGTTCGGCGAGATGCACGCGCTATTCGGTCATCAGCGAGCCGCTATGCGCTACCGTCGATTCCGCGGTGAAGCGAATGCTCCTGCACCGATTTCAGTGAGCGAAGTGTTACGCGCGGCGACGGTCAATGGTGCGCGAGCTGCGGGACTGGAGTCGTCAATCGGTACGCTGACGCCGGGCAAACAGGCGGACGTGATCATGCTTCGCACGGATGGCGTGGGTGTCTTCCCGGTGACGAATGCTATCGGCACCATCGTTCAAGCCGTCGATCGCTCCAATGTCGATACGGTGATGGTCGATGGCGAGTTCCGTAAGCGCAACGGCACGTTGGTTGACGTGGATCTGGCCAAGCTGGCGGCCGATGTGACGGCATCCCGCGACTATTTGCTGCAAGTCAGCGGCCATACGCCTGCTCTATTTGATCGCACGATTGCTCAAGTGGCATGACACTCAGCACCGCTCGCGAGCCGAGCAGCGCTGTTCTCTTCTTCGATTGTCTCGGAGTCTTTATGTCAGCCCTTGAAGCTAACACCATGAGCGAGCCGTCTGCGCCACCCGCACATTTGTCTCGCCCCGCGGCGAGCATCATCGCCGCCCTTTTCTGCGGCTATCTTTGTGTCGGCCTGCCATTGCCAGTTATCCCACTCTTTGTGCACGACAAGCTCGGTTTCAGCAATCTCACGGTGGGTCTGGTCATCGGAATACAGTTCCTGGCGACCGTGCTGACCCGTGGCTATGCCGGCCGATTGACCGATCATCATGGCGGCAAGCGCTCCGCACTCCAGGGTGCACTGGTCTGCGCCTTCGGTGGCATGCTGTATTTCATCAGCGCCAAGCCGAGTTTATCGCCATGGACCAGCCTGGCCATCGTCGTGGCGGGTCGCTTGGCGGCGGGGTTTGGCGAAAGCCAATTCGTCACCGGCTGCGTCTCGTGGTCGATCGCGTCGGTCGGCCCGCAGCGTGCCGGCATGTCGATGTCGTGGACCGGAATCGCGATGTTCGCGGCCCTCGCTATAGGCGCACCCATCGGCATGTTCCTATACCAGAGCTATGGCCTGCAGGCTGCGATGATCGCCTGCATCGTCGCACCGCTGATAGCCGCGGCCATCGCGCTAGGTGCCGTCCCTTATGCCACGCCCGCCGGAGTACGACTTCCCTTCTACCGCGTGATCGGGCAGATCTTGCGAGAGGGATTGGGCCTGATGTTGCAGGGCGTCGGCCTGGCGGGACTGACCACGTTTGCTTCGTTGTACTTCGGCGCGCGCGGATGGAGCCACGCCGGCGTTGTCATGACCGCCTTTGGCATCGGCTTCATCTCCATTCGCGTCGTACTGGGCCACTTGCCCGACAAGACAAGTGGTTACCGCGTGGCGATGTGCTCGCTGGTGGTCGAGGCCCTTGGCCAAGTCATGTTGTGGCAGGCACCGGACGAGATGGTCGCATTGATCGGTGCGCTGGTGACAGGCCTGGGTTGCGCTCTCGTGTTTCCGGCGCTCGGTGTACAAGCATTGAAACGCGTACTGCCTGCCAATCGCGGCAGTGCGATGGGTGCTTTTGTAGCCTTTCTCGATATCGCTTATGGCGTATCCGGCCCTATAGCGGGCTTTGTGGCAGGCCAATTTGGTTATGCTCAAGTGTATCTGTTCGGTGGCGTGTGTGCACTGCTGGGTGCAGGGTTAGTGGCCACGACGTCAGAAGCAAAGACTTAAGTAAGCACCGACAATAGATCTTGCTGAACTATGTCACGCATTTTAATTTCCGGCTCCTCGTCTGGTCTTGGTCTGATGGTAACCCAACTTCTCGTCGAACATGCTCACTACATCGATTCGTATGCTAGCAAGCAGCCTTCAGAAACATTGCCTCGCAAACCTTCCGTCGACGTGATCGCCTTCTCTTCGATAAATTCATCACACTTACCTATAGAAGGTATCCGTTATGAATAGAAACGTTCTTTCAACGTTGGATGAGCGCCGTGAACAACACAATAACAGCTCGCTACTTGGCTTGTACATTCGTCTAGAGGAACGTACATCTTCTGATCGCGCCGTTCATGACGTGATTAAAGTACTTGACCTGGCTCATAGAATTGAACCCAACCCGCGACTGCTTATGATGTGGTATCAGCACACTAGAATCATGGAGCTTGGGTCACTCACCGCCGAAAGATTGGTAGACCTCGAGCGCACCGAGGAGGTTGTTCAATTCCTCCTATCTATCCAGAATGGAGCAAGAAGTTGAAAACTTCATCAGCAGCAGAGGCAAAGGATCACCGCGAAAAGATCATTAGCGACACGTTTCGAGAGCAACCGAACGATAAGTCTTCCATCGATCTTGAGCACGTCTCGTCCGAATTGGAACGCCTTCATCTCATGCGCGAAAAAGTCATCGTGGATGCGTTTGAGACCCTGGAAAGTACTCACACATTGCTTGCGCAAATGTTACTTATGCATGTTGGTGATCGCAGAAGAGCTGCTCTTTGGATGTGCTCACGCCAAAGTACTTTTGATGGACGAAATGCTTACGACTTAATCGCTGAAGGCGATTTTGAAACGTTATGGGATGAAATTAATCGATCTAATTGAAAGGCAGGTAGGTTCCATCGGGCTTGAAGGTGAAATTCATGAGGCTAGCGAGCGTGGTTGGAGCCGACACGCGGTAGGTGACCTGACTTTGCGCGGTCACAACCTGAAAGTCGCTGCTGACTTCCTGGAACATGAAGGGCGCATCGACGCTTTCCAGCGGGATCGAGACGAGCGTGGCGCTGGGTGCGAAGTACCAGAACGTGAGGCCGGTGCCTTCGCGCACGGCCTTGCCGTTCTTGTACTGAATGACGTAAGTGCTGGGACTGGCTTTGACGTAACGGTAGCGGCCTGCTTGCCAACACCGATCAATATCGGACTGCTGCCTGAGCTGAGGTACCAGCCGATGCCGTAGCGAAAACCGATGTAGGCGCGCAGGCCAAGCACGATGCAGACCGGCAATGGCAGCGAGATCAAGAACTCGACGCCACCTCCCTTGCGTTTGGCTCTGTTCGCCGTGAGTAGTGACGGTCTCAGCTAGTGAGCGAGGCGTCGCGCAGATTAGCTTCCAGCCCGAAAGGTTCGGGCAGGAGGGAAGGTCTCATGCGCACCCGCGAACTGAGTCGTTGGATGAAGCAACTGGGCGTGTTGACGCCCCATCAGCGCGATCAACTTCTGTGCGGCCTGCAGGCGTTGACCGCCACCGATGCTGTGGCGGAAGTTCTGCGGCAACGGGAATCGCCGTCGGCCTACCCGAGTTGCCAGGGCCAGCATCTGGTTCGCAACGGCCAGGCCCATGGCCTGCAACGGTTCAAATGCCGACGCTGTGGCGTCACCTTCAATGGTCTGACGGGCACGCCGCTGGCCCGGCTACGCCATAGGGAAAAATGGCTGCAGCAGGCTCAAGTGATGAAAGAAGGACTGAGTGTGCGTAAGGCGGCGGCCCGAATGGGCGTGCATCGCACCACGGCGTTTCGCTGGCGTCACCGTTTTCTGACCGTACCGCGCGAGGTGAAGGATCAGCACCTGACCGGCATGGTGGAGGCCGACGAAGCGTATTTCCTGCGCTCCTACAAAGGTCAACCAAGACGGTTGCGTGCCGAGCAAAGCCGCCAGCCGCGCCCGCGTGGTGGACACGCTGCCAAGCGTGGTTTATCCGACGAACAGGTCCCGGTATTGGTTGCCCGTAATCGGGCCAGTCAAACCACGGACGTCTTGCTCACGGCGGCCAACAAGCGCGGCTTGCTGGCCGTCCTGCCCGATGTCATGAGCGCCGATGCGGTGCTCTGCACCGATGGCAGCGCGATGCTGGCGGCCGCCGCACGTGCGCTGGGCATGGAACACCACGGCCTGAACACGCTGCGGGGTGAGCGTCGACGCGGGGCTTGGCATATCCAGAACGTCAACGCGTATCACAGCCGGCTCAAGGGATGGCTCGCTCGCTTCAAGGGCGTGGCAACGTCGTACCTGACCAACTATCTGGGATGGTTCCGCGCTCTGGACCGGAACGCCCGATCTGGCGCCACCGCCGCATCACTGCTGGCTTTGGCCATTGCCGCTTGAGCGGATCCATATCAAATGCGAACAGAGCCTTGCGTTTTGCCATGACTCCCTCTGAGTGATGGGCCGCTGGGGAACCATACCGCGAATACGTCGGTGTCACCATGCAGAAGGCGGGCAGTCGAAGCCCCAGCTAACTGGGTCGGGAAGCCGCCGTAACACAGCCTCAATGTCGCAAGCCGGCAGTAAGAAAGCAGCTCTCCCCATGGAAAGGATCACCCATCCAACTGGGGAGAACTAACAAAACTTACGCTGTCTTCTTAGCCGCTGCCTTTTTGCTTGCGCGCTTGGCAACCTTCGTAGGGGCACTTTTCGCAGGCTCTTCGCTTGCGGGCAGGGCTGCGGATTTAGTGGCGCCACCGATCAATAGATCTTCCGCGGTTACACCCCGGCGACGCAGGGCTTTCACAAACCAAACCGGCTGACGGCCACGGCCAGACCAGACCTGTGACGGATCCGAAGGGTTCTGGTACTTGGGTGCAACTGAGCCTTTGCCGGCCTTCTTTCCAGCCGTTTTCTTGCCGCGTGATGGATAGACATCATCCAAGGTAAGGCCGCTATTGCTTAGCAAGGTTTCAATCTTCGCCTTGACGGTTTTGACCTGCGTGGCCTGTGCTTCATGCATTTGTACGTTTGCGTTCGCGATGAGCGCCAGAAGTTCCTTGGGGGAAAGGGTCTTGAGATCAATGGTCATTGGCTTGCCTTATTGGATTCAACGCGCAGTTTAGGTGATTAACGGCACTAACTGGGAATCTACCGTGGATTCCGGTCGCTTTGATCACCCGATCCGGTGAGCGCTGAACAAGTTGCCAGACCCGACCAGTTTGCAATGTGCACGGATGGCCCGATTCTCCGGACAGAACCCTTCGTCCTTGGCATCGGCTTACTTGTCGCTTGGCGGCAGGTCCCTTTATGAGTCTGTGAGGCAACCATGTCTACTTCAAAGAATCTACCATCGACATTGCAATGGATGTTGATGACTGAGATGGAAAAGTCAGTGTGGGCGACCACTTATGCGCTCAATGCATCTTTACCAGGTCGTAGAGCAGCTGCGGGCTGTCGATGGTACGTGGAGATTCTCAAGGCCCGAGCCCGAATATGAAGCCGCACGTGCAGGCCAACACATAGAGCGAGTCGACTTTGATGTCTGGTACCGCATCGCATCAATGGTCAGACATGGGAGGGAGCCGTCCTACTGCGAGCCAACAAAGGACGAATGTGCCGAGGCATATGACCGCTTCCAATGGGGGCGTAGCGATTTTTACTAGTCGTGCTGACTGAGCCGTCGACTACCAGCCTTTACAACGGACTTCTTTCTAGCTGCGGCTCCTGCTGTGACGGCTTTTGCCCGTCGACGTCGCGCGGCGCCGGTCAGCCGCCCCCATCGCAAACTTCCGCCTTCGGAACTTGTCCCTGGCAGAGCAGCTGAACGTAGATGCCCTCTGTCCGGACGACGATCGAAGTTTGCGGTGGAGGAATTAGCCCCACTCCATTCAGAGTGGCAAAAAGGCGCGATCGCAGTGGAGGCACTTCACAGCCAAACCAGGTTTGCCCCACAGCTTCGCTCCGCACCCTCCGCAAACGTAACAGTCCTTCGCCGCTCGGTGCTTATTTCCGAGGGGCAAACAGGTCATTGAGAGATCGGCCGCTCGTTGAGCTGTCAGGAGTGCCGCTGGAATGCCCAAATTCATCGAAGCCGTCTGCATTTCTTGACTTCCATCCTTCACGAGTACGACGTCACGATACGTACGAATGTCCTCGCTACTTTGGCGACTTGGGGGACGGAATGGGAATCGATCGTGCCACGTGAGCGTAAATTTCGCCCGCTGCAGACGACAACAGGAAAGATCAAAGGCCTCGCCTTTTACTATATAAAACGAATTGTTGTAGCCGGTCGGGGCGCCGCCGGGGCGGCCGGTGGATGAGGGCATGAGTCCGATGTGCTTCATAGTTTTTGCCCATATCTTCCCGCAATAGCCTTTTTTACCGGTGAACCCATCCTGCGCATTCTTAGCGTGGCACATGAGTGAAGCGAGTATGCCCAGCGTGGATCGCGTCGTCCGGACGCTCATATAGGCAGCATTGAGCGATATTTCGTTCGCACAACGTCCCCCCGCATTGAATCCACGCGGCCGAAAATAGCCGAGCGAACCGTACTTCCGGTTCGTCGTTACGATGCAGCTTTCCAACCTTCCGTCGAACATCTCCTGATTGATGAAGTTGTAAGCGAATGCAAGCTCGGTGAACATCACTGCATCTGCAGTCGAAGTCACGCCATCTTCGACAATAGCTTGAGAAACGTTCTCATCAACGATCATGGAAACCTCCTTATAGGGAAACGGCACTTGCCGTTGCGCGGTGCTAGAGCTTTTTCTCTTCGAATATGCGCAGCACTGCGGCGCGAACCACGTTCTTCGCCCACGAACCTTGCGTAGCAAGTTGGCGTATGAGCGCCTTTCGACTGAGGGGCTCCCCTGACATTGCACTCCACGCTAAGGCTGTTCTCAGCGCCGCCTCGGCGACCTCGTCCTCCGCACGCCTCAACCGTTCGTCGCGCGCGAGCCTGTACGCCTCGACTATCGCCTGGCACGTCTCTGGAAAGGCATTTTGGAGACCACCCACGGAGGCGTTTACGTTTCTGGCGACATGCCGCAGTGATGGTGGGTTTGATGGCCCACAGCCCTCCACAAACGCATTCACCCTCACCAATAACTGGGTTCGCAAACCAAGGGAGCCCTTTTTCGAACGAGGTCCATCCGTTTGATTTGGGCGTACGTCTTGGTCAAGTTGCAAGGCGATATTCGTATCGCATGTGCGTCCCATCAGTAGATCTTCCAGAGCAATACCAACCGCCTCGGAGAATTTGACCGCTGTCCTGAGGGTCACGACGAAGCTCCTGTCATGAGTTATTTCTGGATATATCCCTGGGGGAAGAGAGCTCACGAAATCGTCCCAACGCCCTTCACGACAGGCGTCACCGTAGAGCTCTCTCGCCGCGTGCTGCAGCCCACCCTTGGGGAAGCTGACGCCGGGATTTTCTGCAATGAACCGTACTAAGCGGCGAATATCCGGCGCAGATGCCTCCCAGGAACTCGACCGATGGCCGCTGCCATCGAACGAGCTCAATGACGCCTTGCAGTGGATGCAAGTGTCGATGGACTTCCACTTCGCATAGCTATCCAGATGCCTGCCACAGTGCGTGCATGCGTCAGTCAGCTCGATATGATGCCGCTCGCAAATCTTTACATCGAGAAGCTGCCAGATCAGCTTCAGAAAGCACGGGTGATTGGTCTCCGTTTGCTCTCGTAGGCAGCAACGACACCAACGCAAGTGCGTGGTGAAGGTCTTTTGGGAGCGACCCATTGCAAGGCGGAGCGAAAGTAGCGTCATGGATGCAAGTTCATCCACGGGTCGGCCCGTCGCTTTATGGAGGACGCTTACTAAGGTCGCGGTCGTCTCGTTAGGGCGTACAAATGCGGCCACCTTGGCTGTCACGGCGCTGTGCAACCATTTGTCCGACTCGGGAAGGAAGCGCGCCGACATTGCCGCCAGCAGGTTGCCAACGGTCGTGCTGTGGGCCGTGGCAAGTCGAACGACGTAGGAACCCAATGCCTCCACGTTAGGCGTTCGCACCTGTTGAGGTTCCACGTTGTAGAGCCACGCCACGGCTATTTTCTCCCTCCTCGGGGGTTTCGCCGGGAGCCTCGCTTAAAGGGAGGACGCTTCACTTTCGCTGCACCATCAGCGGACGGCGACTTGGTCTTGCCGGCGGCAGACAGGCTCTTCTTTGAGGAGGATGATGCGTTACTACCGCTGATTTCTGGGACATCGATCTTCCCCACGGGAAGATCACCGTACATCAGCAATTCGCCCATTTTAATTTCGCTCGCAAGGGCTTTGAGCTGAGCGGGTAGAAACGCGGTTCGCTTCAGCACAGCTTCGGTCAGATGTTCGTCACCGCGACTTTTCATAGAAGCGAGCGCGCTTCTAAGCCAGAGCGAGAGGTGGCCAATACACCCCAATGAGTTCTCAAAGATAAATTTGTTCCACGTCCGAAGGGACGTCCGTCGATCGGCGAAGCGCAACAGACCGGAGTAAGCCACGAGGATGCTCTCGAATGCCGCAACGTCCTCTGCGGAAGTCACCCTATACCGCGGAAACTCGATGGGCCGCTGACGTCCCACGAGGTGAGGTACGAGATTAATGAGCTGGAAAAGTTTATACGATCCGACGAGGAAGAGAACGATGCCAACCCTGAAGGCTAAGCACTTCCAGGAATCGAGTATCTTTGCGGCTACCGGATCACCCCCTCGCGCGTACCCGACATGATGAGCCTCGCCGAACACAAGGAACTTGACACCAAGTTCTTTCAGCCCTGACTCGAATGCCTCTCGCAAGACGGCCTCTGACGTTCGCGCGATAAGGGCCGCAAATCGAAGGGCGGCGGCTTCATTTTTAGGACGTTGTCCGTAGATGGGGTGGTCTATTGCCTGACACGCTGCAAGCATGAAACCTCGGGTCGAAAACTCGCCTTGGCTTTGTGCGTTTTCGCAAGTAACAATGACGAAGGGTCGGGTGCATGAGGTTTGCGCATTTTTGCCAACAATCAAGTCCAGCGCGTCGCAGACCGCTCTATCCTTGCCGACACGACTGGGACCAACGATGAGCAACAGTTCTCCCGGCTCGAGCACATTGGCCTGCTGGTGAATATCCGAGACCACGTGTTCGTAAGTCCGATGATTGATTCTTACCTTCTGGATCAATTCGACCATGTCAGCTGTAGTGCGCGGGATCATGGTGAAGTCCCCCAATACGAGGTGGGCGCAGCATCCATAACGGAAGTTCGAATGACCTTCCAAGGATCCACCGCGTCCGGTTCATCTTTCTGTTTTGCGACGCTGCGTGTGTCGAGGGTCTGTTTCGCAACACGCGCATCAGCTATGCGAATCGCCTGAACTAGCGCTGAGTCTGCGTCTTCTTTGGCAGCATCTCTCTCGCTTACGCTATCCATGATCAGCAAGCTTTCCGCAAGGCGATAGACCGGGTCCATCGCCGCAAGCGCTGGACTTCGGGATGATCTGCACGTGACCCACTGCCCACCGACCCTCACATAGATACAGCTATGGTCTTCGGGCTCCAATCGGGTCTCCAGATCCCTCCTTTTTATTGACGGGTCACCGAGAGCAGGATTCCAGAAGTGTTGGCTGCCGATCTTGATACCGCGACATGGGTCGAGAGAGTATTTTTTCTCATCAACCGCCGAGGCGATGATGAATTCGTCGTCGTACGGGATGGATATGCCTGAAAACGGAAATCTTGCTAAACCCTCTGCGCGAAGAAGGGAGGGGGTCTTGCCCTGCGTATCTGGAATTGTTCCCGAGTACCACAAGCCGAAGTCGTCTACCTCTTGCAGCAAGTTTGGGAGATCTATTGCCGCAAACTTCTCTGCCTTATGACTTCCCGACACGGAGCGCGCTTGCTTTATGCTCGTGATGTTGCCAGGGCGCATGTCGAGCCATCGCGACTTGAATATGCCAAAAAATCTCTCTATCTCCGCGCCGTACCGCGAGTGCGACTTGGGTCGGATAACGAGGTGAACACCGTAATGGGCGAGAAAGGCCGACAGGTAGACGGACTTGAAGTCACTACCTTGATCGCAGCTAATGGCCTCCGGAAGACGACCATGTCGCCGAACGCAGGACCGTAGGACCATCGCCGTCGCTCGTCTCTTGGTCGTAAATCCTATCCAAAAGGCAAGCGGCTCGCGCGTGCAGCAATCTTTCAGAACAGTAATTATGGGACGACACACGTAGACCAGCGATTCAGTTTTTAGCAACACGCAATAAATCTTGGCCAAGTGGTGATCAATACTGGCGAGCTCAAAGGGGCGGTCTGCTTTCAGATCGCGGTCCTCGACGTCGCTCGGGCTCGCAGCTGCATTCGCGCTGCGAAGTCCGCCCCGGGCCTCTGCCGCCTCAACTCGAATATGTTTCGCGAGCTCTCGAAAGGTCGGTAATGTGACCGGGTTTTGCCCGGAATGGGCGACCTTTGCGTCCTCCTTATATTGGATGTGCGCGTTCCGTATAGAGCAACGCTTCGTATCAGCCCAGTACTTTCTTAGTGATTCGCGTGCAAACCGGAGGACGTTCTCTGGACGCTTCGGCAGTCGGTTCCCTGAGCGATATGTTCTTGGAACGAGCGCCTGGAAGGGACTGAGGTCGCTTCGTTCGCGGATAAGCCTGTTCCACCGACGTGCATTACGCGACGACGGCGACGTTTTGAGCAGCTCGAGATTTTTTAGAGCCCGCTCGGCCTGAAGCTTTGGTGGAATGGCTTCAAGGTCCTGGGGGGTCAGCGTTGCGGGGGTGGTGATGCGCTTCTGGCAAGCGTTGACTGCCTGCAACATCATCTGGTTGCCCGCCAGCAGACATGATTCGGGCTGTGACAGTAATTGGTGATCAAGGTCGACGAAGATTCGACGTTTCAGGACCAGATGAAAGAATGGGCTCAGATCCACTATCCCCAATTCCAGCGCCATGTCGGCCAGGCGGAAGGCCGATCGCTTCGAGAGCGCTTTTTCGATGGCCTCTTCGATCGGCGCGAGCTCCAGGGACGAACAGCTGCGTACACGCAAGAGTAGTTTGAGATTTGCGACGCGTATGGGCGGCAAGTCCGCAGTTGAATCGACCTGATGTTTCAGGCCGATTGAGGCGAAGGCCCTCTCCGCAGGCAAATCGACCGTGCGCCCCTCACGTATCACCCAGTCCATCGGGTACTTTTCCAATTTCTCCTGAATTTCCGCTTGAGCCTTGACCTGGATGATTCGGGCCTCGTCCTTGAATAGCACGGCATAGTCAGCGCGATAGGCTCGCATGGATTGTTTGCCATTTTTGTCGGTACGACAGCAATCGATGGGCGGCAGTTGTTCGTAGAACCCCAGGACCTCGTCGTCGAACTCCAGGTGAACCGCATAGGCGAACTCTCCGCGGCGGCTTTCCGTATTAACCGTTACCCCCAATTTTTCGGACTGCATTTCCGTTATCACGCAGGGAAAGGATCCACCCCCTACGTCGCGCGACAGCCCCTTTGAGGCTTCGCGGATTAGCTGATCTGCTTCACTGGATAGCGTTACGCGAGCAAGGTAGGCGTTGAGATCTGAAGGCGAGAAACCCATGGCTGACTCCTCTTCGAGGCGCCATCGATCGTGTTCCCTCCAACCACCATTCCGGGCACACGGGGTCAATCACCGTGGCGATCAGATGGTGTATGAGAGACCGAAGGCGCAAAACCACGTCGTCCGCCGTAGGCGGATGTTGATTTCGGCACGGGAGTAGGAGCAGAATCGGGTCGGAAGCACTAGCAAGCAACACCCAAAAGCCCTTCGGTTTGCAGACCTGGGGCTTTTTTTCTGCGCCCAGTTGATGCTCTAGGTCATGGCGGGGCCCTCCGCAGTTGGTCATGTGGATCGCGAAGCGCTGCTTCGCTCTGGACTTCTTGCCGCGAGTTTGGCTCTTCGGCGCCAAGGCCAATAGGACTGCGCGTGACGGGACAATCGCGCCGCAAAGTTTCCCGCAATGCCTTTGTGATGTCGCCGGGGCGTGCAAATAGACCACGGCGACCATCGAGCCTGTACAACGGCACCGGGAGCGTCCCACGCCGGTGCGCTTGACGCACCGCATTCGCACTTGGATAACCCAGCAAGCGCGCCAAGATGCGTGTGTCGATCACAACGCTCGCCAGACCGTCGTAGGTCATTTCAGCGATAGCTTCAGAGCAAGGGTCGTTCATTGACGCGCCAAGGCCAGCCATGGAGTGTCGATATAGCTCACAACGGCTCCCGCCGCACGTGACGGATGGTGTGTTTCGAATTGCCCCATCCGTCCCCGCACCTGCGGTGCTGCAGCGTTAGGATCTTCCACTGGGTGGGAGCCCCGCCGGGACGTATTGAGCTCGGTCAGCAGGGGGTTTGGGCGGTGTTTCAAAGGGAGATTGCGGATGCGTTCTGGCCGGTTCTGCGCACTTTTCTGCCGCGCAACAGTTGCGCTCCGATGTGGTTCATAGAAGATCTAGGATCTGAAAAATGGAAATACACTGCATCTGTGGAATGGCGTGCTGCAAGGAATCCGAACATGACATCCCTTAGTGTTCTCCTGCAGCATTTCGCATCGAGCGAAGGGGGGCGCCTTAGCGACGAGGAAGCATTTCTCAGGGCGCTGTTGGACGCCACAATCTACGCACATGTGCCTCTGGAGCCTGCGCCGCCAGGGCGCATACGGTTTGTGCAGTTCGACCGTCCCGATAACGGCCAGACGGTGCTGCCACTCTTCACAGACGAGCCCAAGGCTCGCTTTGCTGCTCAGGGGCACGTGCAAATCATAGCCATGCCGGGGCGAGAGATGCTGAAGCTGACGCAGGGTGCGACGCTCATGCTTAACCCCAACGACGAGCGTTACGTGCTTTACCCGGAAGAAGTGGGTGCCCTTCTGTCCGGCCGACCATTGGGTGGTCTTTCCAACGAGCGGGGGGAGAAAGAGGAGCAGGCGAAGGTGGGGCCGCCGACGGTTCCGGTGGAGGCCTTGGTGAGCGCATTGGCCCCGCTCCACGCGTCCGACCCCAATGTGCATGCCAGCGTTGTGATGGAAATGCACCGGGGGCCGAATTGGAACGATCGATCACTCCTGTTGATCATTGTGACGCCGTCAGCGGAAGCCGAGAGGTTAATCCGGGCCAGCGCCGTCGCTGCACAGCCAGCACTGAGCTCCCTAGCGCTACCCTTGCTGATCAAGCACTTGGGACCGGACGAACCGCTGCCGTCGTTGTGGGATCAATCGACTGTGATCCAGACGCCGCGTCGTCCAGACGATTCGGGCACGGAAGTCCATTGACGCGGCGCGACGGGGCGACCGGTACCAAGGCTGGGGACGTCGACTTCGTTTGCGATTTTTACCTGAGACGATGAATTATTTGATCCGATCACTCGGAGCCGGCGAATATCGATTGTCAGTGGAGAAAGCGCATGAAAGTACCATTGAGCTGGCTATGATGCCTTCAGTGCTGACCTTCGCGAAGGACGAGAGGCGCGTCTCATCAGGACGACAAGAGGGGAAGTGCCCGACGACGTTTGCGAGGACAGCAACGTTAGTTCTGCGGCACTTCCTGACTCGAGTGGCGAACAGCCCGATCACGAGGTTTGGCGGGGATGACCACTACATTACAGCCCAAGCACACCGGGGGTGCCGTCATGTCGCCACATGCCGATCGGAGCCTTGTCGATCTGATGAGAGAATTTCGTGAGGACGCCGTCGATTTTTATCCAAACCGATGCAGATCCAAGCGCGAGCCACATGACGTGCTCACGAACTGGGTTGTTGCAGAAGAGTTGCGCACCATTGAACCGGACCCAAGGCGCTTGGCAGCGAAAATTCGTAAGTCCGGATTCCCGATCAACTCACGTCAGATCAGCCAATATTTCGCCGGTATGTACAGGCCACACCGCTCGATCGTGAATCACGTCGCTCAAGAATTCGATCGCCCCACGTTGCGCGAGCTATATGAATGGCCATGGGAGCTGCTAAACGACGATTTGAAGAACTTGACTATCCCAAAGATCGAGGAGATCTGTGCACCAGCCCATGACGTGTTGTTTAAATTGGCTGCTGACGATATTCAAAAACCTGAACGTCGAAGACAGTCTCGTTGGCACACCCCGATCTCGTTTGATCCAAGGATCCTATCATTGGAGCCTTCGGGAAATTCGAGTGACTTTTGGCGTAGCCTGGCGCATTTCCGTGCCGCGCAGGCACTCGAAGATCACGAGTCAGTGAATGCTCATTTGATGTCAGTCATCAGAGTCATACCGGCAATCCTTAGCTATCCGTCTGTCAGGCCATTTGCGGAGTACTTATTTTCGTGCATCCATAAACTGACCCTGAGGAAATGGCCATTCGTTTGGTTCACGATCGACTGGGACATCGTCAGACGTGCGATTGAGCCTGATGCTCTAGCGAAAGAAAGGCCGTTAGAAGTATTCAAGAATGTGTTCCGGGGCCGACAGCCGGATTTGGGGTTTGTCTTGTGCTTTGAAGACTTAGACCTTCTCCTGAAGGAGAACTCGTTGAATTCGTCCTCGACGGACATCGCTCATGAGCTGGCTATTCATGCTGAGGGGGTGGTTGAGCAGGTCGGGAAGGAATCCTACGAATACGGGGCTAAGATTTTGCGGTCGTGATCGTTGCCCGCTTTCCGCCACAAGTGTCAGCGCGACTCCGTTGCCGTGACGAACAAGATGCAGGTTGCCGTTCGGTTGCCGTTTGTATTCGATTGGAGATCGTGGAGCCCGCTCTTCACCGCCAGTTGCCAGTCGGATCGGCGCAGCCTGCTGGGCGATCTGCCGAAGTCGTCTACAGACGAGGAAGCGCTAGTTGGTTGTAGGAATTTCTTGAAGCACTCCGTCGATGAGCTCGTCAATCTTCGAAGCCCCGGAGAGGATCATTTGAATGCGCCGGAGCTCTGCAGATGGATCTACCGCCTGCCTTGCACCTTGACGGCTCGACGAGTGGGCCGCTATCCCCCGTAGAGAGCCGAACGACTCCATTTCAGTGAGGAAGATAGGGTCGAGTGAGTCAGGTTTTATGCCGATCGGTAGCAGCATGGCCAAAAGGTTCTTTTCCTTTATGCCATGATTGTCGAACCTGATGTAGCGAAAGAACGAAGTGAGGGCTGGCGCGATCTTCTCACTGATGTCGACGAGCGCCGGCCAAGCTTTGCGCTTGTTGTCGGATGGGGGATGAAGGGTATCAGGCGGGGTGGTCATCTCCCTGCCGGAAAACGCTAGCACACACAGCACAGGGCGTGAGACGAAGCCGCTCGCCTGCCACGCTGCTCGAGCGCGATCAGTGACTTCGATAGCACGGTCTTCAAAATAAGACTCGAACTCAGCATGACACAGCACGCGATACCCGAGGGCGGCAGTTTCCACCTTTTCCTGCTCGGCATATTGCCCCGTTGGGTCTAACTCCAACGGAAGCAGGTGCTCTTTCAGCAAGTTAAGTTGGCTCTCCAGTTGGTCAAATCGTTCAGACGCCATGCTTAGATCCAGAACCCAGAGAAATCGATGCCTGCGCGAGCGTTCGGAAGGCCGAGCTGCGCTGCACGAAGTGCCGGAATCTGAAAATTGAGCTGCAGAGCTTCAGTAAGAAGTGTTCCCCAAATGCGAAGCCTATCAATGGTATGGGGTATACCCGCTGTGTCGCTCTCCACTGCGTCAAGGAACTCGCGGTCAACCAACGCAGTCCGATATGCTGCCAAAACTTCGTTCGGCCGAGCTCGCATCGCTGCGCGAATCACGGGATCGGAGGCGTAGAACACCAGTGCGTCAAAGACGGCGCGATTGAACGAGCGCGAGTCCTGTTTACGCGCGATGCGATCCTCACCAAATATTTCGAGCAGCGCGGAAGTAGCATCTCCAAACTCGACAACTGCGCCTCGGATTTGTTGTTCCTCAAGCGCCCATCGGCGATTGAGATCGTTGCTCGTTAGATCTAGGAAGTCTTTCATCCGCCCAGGGTAAGACGTCAAATAGAAACTAAAGCCTAAATTTCGAACTAGTGGAGTGTAACGTTTAAAAAGGAAGTATTATTGTATCCATGGAGGGTGCAATGAACTTGACCGAAACCGAAATCACGGAACTGCAGCGGCGAGCCAGTGCGCGGACCGTCCGGGCAGAGAC